>JGI1221J11331_1000283_pt1 | contig 16672 bp, 12 predicted proteins | sample LakVidmifraction_4_FD_11331 | JGI IMG/M metagenome (IMG submission 11331) | reverse complement strand
TGCAACTTTACCTATGATTTTAGACATTATCTAAGCTTTAATTTTATAATCTTTAAAATTCAAATTGAAAATTTCCCATAAATTAAAATATTTATTGGGTCATTTTCAGGGCGCAAATATAGTTTTTTTAATTTAAAAAGATAATAGCTATTTTGGTATTTTTCGGATTTCTATCAATGAAAACCCCTCCCAAAAAGAATGGGCTTAAAAAAATATTCAAATTACACTTTAATTTATAGGGAAGCTTGGGTACACGGTTTTGTTAAGGTTTCCAGCATTAGAGCACATGCATTTTCTTCAAAGCATAGTGAATCCTGCTTCCATTTCCTGTTAATGTTAATTGCCTTAAAACGGATTTTTTAATAATCAGATTAAAACAGTAAGTACGGCAGGTGATTTTTTGAGAATTATTTATTCCACCGTGAANTTATGNTTTTAATAGCCAAATTTCGGGGCTGATCTACATTTCTACCTAACATTACGGCTATGTGATAGGATAATAGCTGAAGCGGGATAGTAGTTAATAAAGGTGTTAAGGATTCTATGGTTTCAGGAATTTCTATTACATAATCTGCCAAATTCCTAACCTCTTCGTCCCCTTCAGTAACTATTCCAATAATNTTTCCTTTTCTGGATTTAATTTCCTGGATATTACTTACCACTTTGTCATAATGACCTTTTTTGGTNGCAATTACCACCACCGGCATTTGTTCATCAATTAAGGCAATAGGTCCGTGCTTCATTTCNGCGGCCGGATAACCNTCNGCGTGAATATAAGAGATCTCTTTTAGTTTTAAGGCACCTTCCAATGCTACCGGAAAGTTAAAGCCTCTTCCCAAATACAAACAATTTGGTGTATTCTTATATTTATCGGCTATTTCTTTAATATGATCGTTGGAGGTTTCCAAAACCCTGGTGATCTTTGCGGGAATCCTTTCCAGTTCCTGTAAATGAAATCTGAACTGGGAATCTGAAATCGCACCTTTATGTTTAGCCAATTTTAACGCCATCATAGTAAGTACGGTAATTTGAGTTGTAAATGCTTTGGTAGAAGCCACTCCAATTTCCGGGCCTGCATGAGTATAAGCTCCGGCATTGGCTTCACGGGAAATGGATGATCCCACTACATTACAAACCCCAAACACAAATGCGCCTTTTTCTTTGGCAAGCTTGATAGCAGCCATAGTATCAGCAGTTTCGCCACTTTGAGAGATTGCAATTACCACATCATTTTCATAAATCACCGGATTTCTATACCTGAATTCTGAAGCATACTCCACCTCCACCGGTATTCTTGCGAGATCTTCAAAAATGTATTCTGCAACCAATCCTGCATGCCATGAAGTTCCGCAGGCAACAATAATAATTCTTTTTGCATTGGCGAGGCGTTCAATATTATCATCTACCCCGGACATTTTTAAAATGCCTTTATCCACCAACATTCTTCCGCGGTAAGTATCCTTGATAGCATTGGGTTGTTCATAGATCTCTTTCAGCATAAAGTGATCATATCCGCCCTTTTCTATTTGTTCAAGGTTCATTTTTAATTCCTGAACATAAGGATCTACAAGGGAATCATCTTGAATCTTTCTTACTTTAATTCCTTTATTCCGTCGAATAACGGCCATTTCACCATCTTCCAGGTAAATAACATTACTGGTAAATTCAATAAATGGCGAAGCATCGGAAGCGATAAAAAATTCATCTTCTCCAATTCCTATTGCCAATGGGCTCCCAAGGCGGGCTACTATAAGTTCGTTTGGTTTTCTTTTGTCAAAAACGGTAATAGCATAGGCTCCAATAGTTTGGTTAAGCGCAATTTGAACTGCTTTTCCCAATTTTACACTTTCCTTGACCATAACATCTTCAATGAGGTTTATCAAAACCTCGGTATCAGTATCAGATTCAAAGGTATATCCGCGTTTGACGAGTTCCTTTTTAAGAGCTGAATAATTCTCAATAATCCCGTTATGAATAATAACCAAATTTCCCGAATTGGAATAATGTGGATGGGAATTTACATCGTTTGGAACCCCATGCGTAGCCCATCTTGTATGTCCAATTCCTATGTTCCCTTTTGTTGAAGTGCCTTCTTCAAATTTAGCCTTGAGATCTGCAACTTTTCCTTTGGTTTTACAAAGATTTAGATCCTTCCCATCGTATAACGCAATTCCGGCACTGTCATATCCTCTGTATTCAAGGCGTTGCAATCCGTTTAAAACTATTGGATATGCATCCCTATAACCTATATATCCTACTATCCCGCACATATCTTAATTGCTTGTTTCTGAATAAAAAATATTTAATTTGAGCCTTTTGGAAACATCTGCCGCCAGATTACCATATAACACAGTTCCTTCCGGGCTGATAACTGAAGAAGCAGGAATCCTGTTAATCCCGTCTAAAGGAGTTTTCAAGGCTGAATTTCCAATCAGGTTAATATTTTGAGTAACCACCAAACCTAATCTTACATTTGTAAAATCCTTGTTCAGGATCCTATTTACATGTTCGGTAATTCTTAATTTATAACTTATTCCATTTTTGTCCTCATTCCTGACCAATCTCCCGGAATGTGATGAAACTGAATTTAAAGGACCAGCCTGATTAAAAGTTTGGTCAAAACTATAATCGATCAATGGCTCATTGGTATCCAGATTGTATAAATAGATACGTTCCGGCTCTGCTTCCCCGCCTTGTATTTTATCCTGGTTGACATAAAATGTCAAATTAGCTTCATTAATAAGCCAGTTATTTGCTCTTAACTCTTCTATTTCGGCTTCATCTTCAAAAAGTTCTATAATGACCATGCTACCTTCACCACCTTTAATAAAAAGATTTTCGGCACCAATTTCGGGATTAACCGATTCCATTTCAGCTGAAATTTCAGATGGAAGTGCCTGAGAAAATGTATTTACGGTATTCGAGCCAAAAGTCAGTTTGTAGGAATTTTGCTTTTCTACCATTTCAGTTGTATCACCATCTTTGTCGGCATCAGAAGTATCGGCAACAAGATTTGTGTAATAAAGGGTAATTCCAGCTTCAGGATCTTTGAAATTAAGGAGTGCCATTGTGCCATTGCCATCTACAGCTTCTGCTTCAAAATACAAGCCCCTGATAAAATTCCTGAAATTGTTATTATTTGACAATTCAATTGATTCTTGTTTATCAATTATATTTTCCTGAAAAAATGGAGTAGACAAATTAACTCTTAAGCGAGGTTTTGCACGAATAGTATCTATTTCGCCATTTATATCTTCTTCCAAAAAAACGACTTCCCGGGCAGAAGGTTTAAACGACTCATTAACATATAAAGGATCTCCAGCCAGGTTGCTTTTAAACAAAGGACCCTGATCAGAATAATATCTTTGTCTGGTTTCAAAATTGGCCTCGGGATTAAAATCATTTAAGAAAAAATTGGAACGACTTATTTTCAGTTTGAAAGGCATGTTCCCATAAACCGAATCAAGTTTATAAACAGGAAAACCAAGATCATTCAGTTCGGTTTGTGTATTAAAATAAGGCAGGGTCAAAACAACGCTATCTAAACTTGGTTCTGTTCCAAACAGAGGGTTATTAGTTGACAATGAAAGTTGGGTAAGCACATTTGCAATTTGCTGTCCATATACAGGATCGGTATAAACTCCCAAAAGATTGGAAGGCAGGTTATTGGTTTGTACTCCTCCTATGTTTTTACTGTATGCAACAACTTTTGCATCATATTTCGGCAAGGAATCTAATTGGCCGCCAATAAGTTCCCCTCCAATGGTATTAAAATCATCATCGCAGGAAATAAATGCTAAAACCATAAGCAATGCTACAGTTATATAACTCAATCTTTTCATAAATATCATTCGGTGTGGGTTTCTTATTGTGGTAAAACTTGGGTGATGTAAAATTCCTGGTAGGCCGGGGAAAATTCTTCCGGAGACTTATAATCTAATACAGGTTTTTCCTGTTTGCTTAAATATTTCGTCAATTCATCCGGGATATTATCTCCGCCTACAATAACTGCGTCAGAATTGTCTATGGCAGTTTTCATAATATTGACATAGCTTGGTTTCTTGAGATGTTTTACATTATCCTCTTCCAATCCGTCAAAAAGCACTTTTTTATACATGTTCTTATCTAACGTATCTTCAAAACTTTGATTGTACACGGAAGTCACAATTTTTGCATTAGAAAACAAAGGTTCATTCCCGTAATAATTCCTGAGATAAAGTGGCAATAAAGAAGAAAGCCATCCGTGAACGTGAATTATATCCGGAGCCCAATTCAATTTTTTAACCGTTTCAATGACGCCTTTAGCAAAGAAAATTGCGCGTTCGTCATTATCCGGGAACATATTCCCATCTTCATCGGTTAAGGTTGCCTTTCTTTTAAAATAATCTTCATTATCAATAAAGTAGACCTGCATGCGTTCCTTGGGAATGGAGGCCACTTTAATAATTAGTGGCATATCCAGGTCATCTATCACCAGATTCATTCCTGACAAACGTATAACTTCGTGCAGTTGGTGCCGCCGTTCATTGATATTTCCAAAACGTGGCATAAAAATTCGAATCTGACCTCCCAGGCCGTTTACCATTCTGGCAGCTTCAAAAGAAGTAGATGAAATCTCGGTTTCGGGCAGGTAAGGTATTACTTCAGATGATACGTACAATATCCTCTTATCTCTCATAGGTATTTTGCTTTTGCGACTAAAAAACATGCAAAATTACAAAAATTTATGCAGTTTGCCAGTAATATCTTAAGTTTGCACGCTGTTAATAATTTAATAAAATGCAGATTATAAAAGAAAAATCCCCGTTAAATACCTGGGTAACAACAATAAAACACGAAGGAGGCATCATTGGGTTAGTTCCAACAATGGGGGCTTTACATGAGGGTCACCTCTCTTTAATAAGGCAGGCGGCCTCTGTTTGTGACTGGGTGGTGGTAAGTATTTTCATCAATCCAACACAATTTGACAAGCCTTTAGACTTACAAAACTACCCGCAAACTTTAAATGAAGATATTGCATTATTGGGGGAATTGAACTTAAATATTGTTGTATTTTCCCCCACTGCATCTGAATTATATGAGGATAAAATTGAAGCTGAACATTTTGAATTTGACGGAGTGGAGCTGGAAATGGAAGGAAAATACAGATTCGGACATTTTGACGGGGTGGGAACTGTTGTAAAAAAACTGTTTGAATTAATACAACCGGAAAAGGCATTTTTTGGAGAAAAAGATTTCCAACAGCTTCAGATCATTAAGAAGTTAATCGAAAAGACCGGGCTGCCGGTAGAAATAATAGGATGTCCTATTTACAGGGAATCCAGCGGTTTGGCAAGGAGTTCAAGAAATGAACGACTAAGTGATGAAATGCGGCCGCAGGCTTCATTTATTTATCAAACCCTTCTAAAAGCAAAAGGAAAATTTGGCACAGAAAATGCAAAACAAATAAGCGATTGGGTTGAAAATGAATTTAAAATACATCCATTTTTGAAACTGGAATATTTTGAAATCGCCGACAGCAATTCGCTTAAAACAATTGAAAACAAACAGTTAGATAATCCTTACCGCGCTTTTATAGCCGTATATGCAGGAGAAGTAAGGCTAATTGATAATATTGCCTTAAATTATTAAATTTACAGTATGCAAATTCACGTAGTTAAATCAAAAATACATCGCGTAAAATGTACCGGAGCCGACCTAAATTACATCGGCAGCATAACCATTGATCAGGATTTGATGGATGCCGCCAATATTATTGAAGGCGAAAAGGTGCAAATTGTAGATAACAACAACGGCGAACGCTTGGAAACCTATGCCATTCCGGGTCCAAGAAATTCCGGTGAGATCACGATTAATGGTGCAGCAGCACACAAGGTTAACAAAGGCGACGTTTTGATCCTGATCACCTATGCCATCATGGATGTTGAAGAAGCCAAACTATTTAAACCTTCATTGGTTTTCCCTAATGAAGAAAACAATCTCTTGAACTAATCTTTGAAAAAAACCACCAAAAAAGTCCTGAAAATTATTCTCCCCTTATTTTTGGGAGTTTTTTTGATTTGGTATTCCACTAAAAGCGCCACCCCTCAAGAAAGACAGGAGCTTTTGTCAAACATCACCTCAGCCCATCCCGGATGGGTTTTGCTATCTATGCTTTTCGGATTATTATCCCACCTTTCGCGAGCCTACCGCTGGAAATTTTTACTGGAACCTTTGGGCTATAAACCGCGATTCCTAAACAGTTTTATGGCTATAATGGTCGCCTATCTTGCAAATTTCGGGATCCCAAGATCCGGAGAGGTGCTCAGGGCCGTAACCATTTCAAGTTATGAGAAAATCCCCTTTGAAAAAGCTTTTGGAACTATTATTTCAGAGAGGATAGCCGATTTTATTATGCTCCTGCTCGTTGTAAGTCTTGCCTTACTTCTGCAAACAGAGTATCTCCTCGACTATTTTGAAGAAAACAACATAAACCCCTTCTTAACAATTGCCGCACTATTTGGTTTACTTGCCATTGGAATCCTCATATTAAAACAAATAAAAAAATCCAAAACAGGAATTTTACTGAAGGTTAAAAATTTCGCAAAAGGATTGTTGGAAGGAATGCGAAGTATCCTAAAGATGAAACAAAAAGGCGCCTTTCTGTTCCATACACTATTTATTTGGGGGATGTATATCGCGATGTTCTCTATTCTCATTTTTACGGTGCCAGCAACATCTTCCCTTCCTTTTGGAGTTATAATGGTAGCATTTGTAGTGGGTTCCTTTGCCATTTCGGCGACTAATGGCGGAATTGGGGTTTATCCCATCGCAATTGGTGCCAGCCTGATGCTTTTTGGGATCAGCAAAGAAGCCGGCGAAGCTTTTGGCTGGATAACCTGGGGAACCCAAACTATCCTGGTGATTATTACAGGTGGACTTTCCTTCCTTTTCCTTCCTATTTTAAACCGTCAAAAATAATAACTACATTGTGTATAGCTAACTAAACCTTAAACTATGCATAAAAAATTACTTTTCCTGTTTATTTTGATTGTCCCAAACCTGATTATTGGACAAACGATTTATAAAAATCTCAAATCTTCTAAATTAGGAGAAGAAAGGCAATTGAAAATCCAGCTCCCCAGAAATTACGATCAGAATAAAGAAAAAAAATATCCGGTTTTGGTGGTTCTTGACGGAGATTATCTATTTGAACCGGTTGCCGGAAATGTTGATTATTACTCTTATTGGGAAGACATTCCTGAAATGATCGTGGTAGGGATCAATCAGTCAACTTCCCGGGAATCAGATTCATTTTATGACGAGCGTACATTTTTGCCTGCCGGTACCGGAGCTTCCTTTTTTGAATTTATCGGCATGGAATTGATGCCCTATCTCGAATCCAATTACAGGACTGCACCTTTCAGGGTAATAATGGGTCATGATTACACCTCAAATTTCATCAATTATTATCTCTTTAAAGAAAATCCACTGTTTCAGGGTTACATAAATTTAAGCCCGGATCTGGCTCCTGAAATTGAAACCCGGATTTTCAATTCGCTTCAAAAATCGCCTAATCCAATCTGGTATTACCTCGCAACTTCCACAGAGGATATTTCGTCCCTAAAAGAGGAGATTCTTAGTTTTGACAGCCAATTAAAAAAAATAGACAACAAAAATATTCATTATAATTTCGACAATTTTAAGGACGCCTCGCATTATACTCTTGTAGGAAATGCTATCCCGAAGGCTATAGAACAAATTTTTGAAACATACCGTCCAATTTCGGTTCAGGACTACAACAGTGTGCTCTTGCAAACTTCCGTTTCTTCCTTCGATTACCTGGTTGAAAAATATAAAAACATACTTACACTCTTTGGAATTGACAAGCAAATAAGGCTCAACGACTTTATGGCTGTGTATAATGCCATGGAAAAAACAAAGAATTGGGAGCAAATGAAAGATCTTTCAAAACTTGCCGCAAAAAATTATCCAAGAACAATGCTCGCTACTTATTTTGAAGCGCGTTATGAGGAGGAAACAGGAAATCCCAAAAAAGCGATGAGGGTATACCAAAATGCTTACGGACAGGATCCTATTTTATTTTTAAACATAGAATTCATGCTTGAAAAAGCGGAACAAATCAAAGTAGATTTTAATTATTAAATCATTTTAAAAACACATTCTCAACTCTGTATTTCAAATTTATGGCCAAATCAAAAATTACCTTTTTCTGTCAAAATTGCGGGGCGCAACATTCAAAATGGCAAGGTCAATGTGCCTCCTGCAAAGAATGGAACACCATCGTAGAGGAGGTCTTACAAAAACCCGATCAAAAAGACTGGAAAATTCAGGATTCACGGGAAGTAAAGAGAACGGCCAAACCCCTTAAAATTTCGGAAATCGAGGTGGGTTCTGAACCCAGGTTAAACACCAACAACGTTGAACTGGACAGGGTTCTTGGCGGTGGAATTGTTCCAGGTTCACTAATACTCCTAGGTGGGGAACCGGGAATAGGAAAAAGCACCCTGCTTTTACAGATTTCATTGAATCTAAAGCAGAAAACCCTTTATGTATCCGGGGAGGAAAGTCAGCAACAAATAAAAATGCGGGCAGAACGCATCAATCCAAACCCTGCCAATTGCTATATTTTGACTGAGACCAAAACCCAAAATATCTTTAAACAAATAGAAGCGCTACAACCTGAAATTGTAATTATAGATTCCATTCAAACCTTGCACAGCGATTATATTGAGAGTTCCCCGGGAAGTATTTCCCAGGTTAGGGAATGCACCTCCGAACTTATAAAATTTGCCAAAGAAACCGGCGTTCCAGTGATCCTGATCGGTCATATAACTAAAGACGGAAGTATTGCCGGGCCGAAGATCCTGGAACATATGGTGGATACCGTTTTACAATTTGAAGGAGACCGAAACCACGTGTACCGTATCCTACGGGCCAAAAAGAACAGGTTTGGATCTACTCATGAACTGGGTATTTACGAGATGTTAGGCAGCGGATTACGTGAAGTTTCAAACCCTTCTGAAATTCTGATCTCAAAGAATGATGAAGGCCTTAGCGGAACCGCAATAGCGGCTACCCTGGAAGGCGTTCGCCCTTTGATGATAGAAATACAGGCATTGGTAAGTTCCGCCGTTTACGGAACGCCTCAGCGATCAACAACCGGTTACAATGCCAAACGACTCAATATGTTGCTGGCGGTTTTGGAGAAACGGGCAGGCTTCCGTTTGGGAGCCAAAGATGTATTTTTAAATATTACCGGCGGAATATCAGTTGACGACCCCGCAATAGATCTGGCTGTAATTGCAGCAATCCTGTCCTCAAACGAGGATATTTCAATTGAAAAAGATATTTGTTTTGCTGCTGAAGTTGGACTGGCAGGAGAAATTCGTCCAATTCCCCGGGTAGAACAGCGCATCATGGAAGCTGAAAAATTGGGATTTTCCACCATCATGATTTCAAAACAATCCAAGCTTCCAAAGAACAATTATATCATAAAAATTCAAAAGGTGGCCAGGATCGAAGATGTAGTAGCTTTCTTGTTTTAATAAAACCCCCGGTGGCATAAAGTTTTATTCTTTCACAGGAATCTATTTATTTCATTAAGGCGCAGGATTCGGAATGGTTTCGTGAACCTCGTTGCAATCTCCTTAATTACCTCTTCTGAAAGTTGAATATCAATACTCCCTATATTTTCTGAGAGTTGTTCCATTGAAGTAGCTCCAATAATGGTGCTGGTTACAAAAGGTTGCATCTCTACAAATGCCAGCGCCATTTGAGCAGGACGTAAATTGTGTCTTTCAGCAATTTCACAATACTTTAAAGTTGCCTCTATGGCCTGGACATTGGAATATCGGCCGTACTGCGGAAACAAGGTGAGCCTGGCATTGGCAGGTTTCTTATTTAGATATTTTCCGCTAAGCGTTCCCATTCCCAGAGGAGAATAAGGGAATAAACCGATGTTCTCACGATGATAAATTTCGGTAAGCCCTATTTCATCTTTTCTATTCAGCAAATTATACGGGTTTTGAACCGTGTTTATTTTGGGAGCTCCATTTCGGGCCTCTTCCGCGCATCGCATTACTCCATAAGGTGATTCGTTGGAAAGCCCGATATGCCTTATTTTTCCAGATTTTATAAATTCGTTTAAATGAAACAAAACCTCCTTAAAATTATCCTCCCATTCTTCTTCAGTATCGTGAAGATATCCCCGTTGTCCAAAAAAATTAGATTTTCGCTCCGGCCAATGCAACTGGTATAAATCCAGATAATCTGTTTGAAGGCGGGTCAGGCTGCTATTTATAGCTTCGGTTAAAGCTTCCTTGCCAAAACCTGGATTCGGTCGGATATGAGCCACCGCTTTTCCCGGGCCGGCAATTTTTGAAGCCAATATTATTTTATCCCTGTTTCCGGTTCTTTTTAACCAGCTTCCAATAATTTTCTCAGTACTGCCCTGAGTTTCCTTTCGTGCGGGAATAGAATACATTTCTGCAGTATCAATAAAATTAACTCCCTGCTCCAGTGCATAATCCATTTGTTGATGGCCTTCAGCCTCAGTATTTTGCTGTCCCCAGGTCATGGAGCCTAAACAAATTTTACTTACTTCAACATCGGTATTCGGTAATTTAGTGTATTTCATCTAAAAAAATATAATTGAAAAATTGTTCTCAACAAGTTAAAATGATTGGACAAGGTTATAAAAAATTTATTTCATTAAACCTGATCACAACGTTTTTTTAAGCAGTTGTTTTTTATTGCAGGGTTTTGAAAATCCGGTTTCCACGATACTGTTAAATTTTACCGTTTTTGGTTATAATGAACATTCCCAGTTTTTCTTTAATGATCTATCGCTCTATTGGTTGCTTAAAAATTTTTGCTGATATAAAGAATCGATATATATAAAAATTGATGTTTTTTGATATATTTGGGAAATCAGTTATTTAATTTGAGAAATATTCAGAATCAACAGACTTTATTCTCTTTCAATTGACTCAAAAATCACCGGCCATGAATAAGATTGCAGTTATAGGTCCTATCCCAAGAGATACCATTATTACCTACAAAAACGAAACCATCCAAAAATACGGTTGCGCCACTCACCCGGCAATTGCATTGGCAAAACTAATGCAAAATACCGGTGAGGTAATCATTATTTCTCATATTCACAAGAAAGACCATCGGGCTATTAATGAGCTTTTTTTGCCATATCCAAATGTAAATGTTGAAGGGCTTGGCAGTGAACAGGATCGGGGAACTGTGATAGAACTTCGGTTTTTGGATCAAAACAACAGGCTGGAGAAGCAAACTGCTTTTATGAATCCCATTTTGCCTGAAGATGTAGCTCCTTATCTGGATGCTGATGCCTTTGTTTTTGTGCCCATTACCGATTTTGAAATTTCCCTGAGCACGCTTCAATATATTAAAGAAAACAGCAAAGGAATTATCATTTTTGACGCCCATGGCCCAACAACCGCCTTAAACATTAATGGAAACAGGCAACGAAAATTCTGGATAGACCGGGATGAATGGCTTCCTTATATTGATGTTTTAAAAATGAACCTGGAAGAATCACAATGTTGTTGGTTTAAGAATGAATATTCCATTGAAGAAATGGGTCTTCTTGACGAGAACAGCACAGAACATCTGGATGATTTCGCCAATTACGTATTAAACAAGGGGGTTAAATTTTTGTATGTTACTCTGGATTCACGCGGATGTGTAGCTTATTCTTTTAAGAATGGAAAAATTCGCAAAGACTGGATTGAATCCATTCCTGTAAACGAAGTCATAGATACTACCGGATGTGGAGATTCTTTTGCCGGTGGATTGGCCTATGGATTTACGGTTTATAATGATCTTGTAAAAGCCGGGCAATTTGCCAACACTTTGGGAGCATTACGTACTCAGGGCAAAACCTATGATGTCTTTAAGAATTTGGAAGAAACAAAGGCCGTAATAAAAAAACATTATTCCTGACAAGGCTTCATCTCGTTTAAACCCGATATTACTTCTAAACAAAACGATTAGAAAGATTTTATTCCCAAAACCCTAAAATTTCGGTTCTAGAACAAATGTTATGGACTAAGAATAAATTTTAATTAATCTGTAAGTGAATAATCCTATATTTCTTTCTCCTTTGAATTTACTTCTGAAAGCTTTTATAAGTGCAAGCCCATTTTTAAATTCAGTCTAATTTTTTAGACATAAATCCCAGCTTTTACTGAATGCACTGTAACTTTAGGGAATGATCTCAGATTTCCAACTGAAAGTTATTCCATTTCGTTCAGCAACTGATTGATCTCGTCCAGTTTTGGAGTTAAGATAACTTCGATCCGTCGGTTTTTAGCTTTTCCTTCAGCAGTAGCGTTTGTTGTTACCGGGGCATATTCCCCACGGCCGGCGGCAGTTAAATTAAACGGATCTATTCCTGAATTTTCCCTCAAAATCTGAACTATCGAAGTTGCCCTCTTGGTTGACAGATCCCAGTTATCTGTCAGTTGACCGGTTCCACCGTAAGGAACATTATCTGTATGTCCTTCAATAAGTACTGCGATATCCGGATTCAGCGCCAAAACGGCTCCCAACTGTTGTACCGCTTTTTTACCTTCGGCATTTACCGCCCAACTTCCTGAACTGAAAAGCAATTTATTTTCCATGGAAACATATACTTTCCCGTTCCGTTGCTCAACCGTCAGGCCTTTTCCTTCAAAATTGGTCAATGCGTTGGAAACTGCTGTTTTTAACGCGTTCATCTTGGCATCTTTGGCCGCAATGAGACCTTCAAGCTCATCTATCCTTTTTGAACGTGAAGCCAGATCTTTCTGTAATTTCTCCAATCTGGCCTGTTCATCTCTAAGTTTATTTTCCTTTTCCTCCAACTGCGCCAAAAGTTCCCTGTTGCGTTTGGAGTTTTCAGCGATTTCGGTAGAACTGTTTGCCTCGAGAGCATCATAGGAGTTTTTCAAGCTTTCATACCTTGCTTCGGTATTCTTAAGATCCAATTGCAGTTGATCGCGCTCCGCTTTCAAATTATTATATTCTCCCTGAAGAGCGTCCAGGTCCTTTTCACCTTTAGAACGGGTATCTTTAAGATCGTTGGACAGTTTTTGATTTTTAGCTTGCAGATTGTCATATTGACCCTGCAGATCTTTGTGAACCTTTGATGATACACAGGAGGAAAATACCAATCCCAAGAAAATTGTAACTAGAAATATTTTGTTTGACATGGATGCTGATTTTAAAAATATTTTTCAAATTCTACTAAAACAGGACAATGATCACTGTGTTTCGCTTCCGGCAGAATAACTGCCCGTTTTAATTTATTTTCCATTGGCGAGGACACCAGGTTGTAATCTATTCGCCAGCCTTTGTTGTTTTCTCTTGAATTGGCACGGTAGCTCCACCAGGAATAATTATCGGATCCTTTATTGAAATATCTGAAAGAATCTATGAATCCGCTTTCCATAAATCCGTTTATCCATTCCCGCTCAACAGGCAAAAAGCCAGAAGTGTTTTTAAGCCTTACAGGATCGTGAATATCAATTGCCTCATGACAAATATTATAATCGCCACAGATGATCAAATTTGGAATTTCATTTTTTAACTGATCGATATAGCGCTGGAAATCGGCCATATACTGTAATTTATGATTCAGTCGATTAATGTTGGTTCCTGACGGCAGGTAAAGACTCATCACTGAGAATCCTTCAAAATCCATCCGCAAATTGCGGCCTTCAAAATCCATATAATCTATTCCGGTGCCATATTCAATGTTTAGGGGCTTATGTTTGCTTAAAATAGCGACCCCACTATAACCTTTTTTTTGGGCAGGATACCAATAATGGTAATTATAGCCCGCTTCTTCAAAGGGTGTTAGATCAAATTGTTCCGGAGATGCTTTTATTTCCTGTAAACAAAGTATATCGGGATCGGCTTGGATTAACCAGTCCAGGAATCCTTTTCGCAGTGCTGCCCTTATTCCATTTACGTTGTAAGAGATAATTTTCATTCGGAATTTTAATTTTTCCAAAAATAGGAAATACTGAATGCTTTTTAGGTTATTCCGGCCGAATTTTAAAAATGAAATCTAATGCAACCAAAGATCTTTCAGATTATTTTACAATGAAGCGTTTAACTATGCCAACTTGCCTTGTACCCATTCGCAATAAATAAACTCCGGTTGCGGCATAGGACATATCAAATTCGTATAAATAACCCTCGCTATTGCCATCCACCTTATTTTCTATCATTTTCTGACCTAAAACATTGTGTACGGTTATCCGCAAGGTTTGGTTAAATTCGGTTTCCAGGAAAGCCCTGTAAATTCCGTTGCCCTGATTGACAATTGTCAGAATTGCTTCGTTCAAAAGAAAATCTTTCAGATCTAGAGTACTATCAATAATTTTTACCGAATAATCATGTGTAGTACCGTAATCCATCACACTACATGGATCGTTCAATTCGCCTCCAAAAGAAACATCCCCGGCTCTTACCCGTAGTAAATGTTGACCTAAAGGAGCATCTGCAGGAAGTGTAAACTCAAAGGAATGGGCCGTATTGGATGTAGGAATAATTTTATTTGAGATTAACCTTTCTACATCGTCAAAAACCCCGTTGTCATTGAGGTCAATCCACAAGGAAAATTGTTCGTTTTCAGGATGACCAAACAAGGTTTTTACTGTCACAGTAAACGTGCCTTTAGAACGGTCTAAATCTGTGGCATAACCAATAAAATCTTCATACCCGGTGGTACAGGGAATCCTTTCATTTAAAATATCCCCCAATTCAAAAGAGAAAATCCCGTCGCCAAAACTACCACAATCAGAACCGTCTGGAATGCAATTTAAATTCGCTACAGACTTACTGGTACCATCGTTGGTTGTATTTCTATCCCCTTCTAATTTTGATTTGGCAGATATTAAATATCTCCCAAATCTTGAAAGATTGGCTGTTTTGGTAAAGGAATACACGGCATTTTTACCTACCGGAATGGTGCCAGCAAAAACTTCATTAATACTTACATTATTTCCAAGTTGATAAGATACCGGAATATTTGACTGAGGCTTACCTCCAAAATTCTCGATTGTAACAGTTATCACTTCTGAAGAGGTTAATGACAAGCCTGTTGAAGGAGCATCTATTGAAGTTACCCCAACATCTGTTGGAAAAAGATTGGTGATATTTGCAGTAAATGAGTCATTACCAACCTCTTCGTCAATCCCTAAATTTGTCGAAGCAATGATCTCATAAGTCTGACCTATAACGCCCAGATTCGCATTTGTCGAGAAAGTATAATTTACAGAGCTTACTCCGGCAACACTTCCCGTAAATACTTCGGATACGGTTTGTCCTCCATCAATTGAATAACTTACAGGAATATTTGATTGCGCATTCACCCCAAAATTTCTAATGGTTACGGTAATTACTTCGGCATTGGAAAGCGTTGCGTTTTTTGGATTAACTACTGCGATAATCCCCACATCGTTATTAAAGTCCGGCGCAAATTTGAACACCCCAACCCGGTTTTTCCGGTCCAGGCCATCAAAATATTCGCCATTGTGCCAAAAGCTAAGATCATCTGCCGGATCTATGGTTAAATGTGCATAATCCCCGTATCTGTTTGATGGATCAATACTTCTTCCTTCCACAATAGATGTTTCCAGAATTGTCATTAAGCCTAAAGGATCATTTGCATATCTTCCAGTATAGCGAATTGATGGAAAAATAGGGCTTTGGGGACTGTCGTCCAAAACGGTAAATCCAAGACCAATATTTCCTTCCTTGTCCATTCCTATACTTCCGCTAAATCGGTCGCTTTTATCAGGGGCATAAGTGCCTTCCTGATGAACCCTCCATGGACCGCCATTCCGATCTTGCCGCAATTCATACCATCTGATTCCCGCATGTTCGGCAGAGGTAGGATCAATATCTACCACAAAATTCATCACGGCCGCATTAAAGTTTGGAAACCGTCGGTATGAAGTCATATACATCATGGTAGCTTGTAAAACATCTACATCCGGGCCATCATTGGGTTGATTTAAATTGGAAAAAGCGCCTCCATCAAAAGTTGCAATAAACGGACTTACCCCACTTGCAGCTCCCAATTCCTGTGATTCCTGAATCGTGGAACTCAAAGGCGAACTCCAGTTGACATTAATATTCCAAAGTTTTAAATGATCTTCTGAAATCCCGGCCCAGGCATCGTCCTGTAAATATACAATTGGGGAATTTCCTAAAGGAGGCAATTCACCTCCCATTGCGTGAAAACCCGCAGGGCTATAAAAACCATTGGTTTTAACTCCCGGCAAGGGAAAAGAAAGCAATTTTGCTGTTTGCCCCACGAGCATTTTATCCCGTTCAAATACATAAACTACCTGACTGGTACTGGCTGAATTGCCATTTTTATTGGTAGTCACATAATACCCATCACTCCAAACTGAAATTTTTGGATAATCAGGAATGGCCTCGTTGGTGGAAAATCTATAGGTAAACCAACCATCGGTTACAGGATTCGGGCCTTGAGAAACAGCCACCAGAAAACTTTCCGGAGTATCGCTAAATTGGGTGATCAGGAATCTGTCGGCAAATTCATCATATAAAATAATAGGATCTCCAAGGGTTTCATTTGTAAATTCCCCACCAATACTTGCCAGGGAAGCCGGGGGAGAAA
>JGI1221J11331_1000281_pt1 | contig 16679 bp, 17 predicted proteins | sample LakVidmifraction_4_FD_11331 | JGI IMG/M metagenome (IMG submission 11331) | reverse complement strand
CGTTGAACGACAGACCAAGAAAACGATTGGCGTTCAAAACGCCTAACCAGGTGTTCTATAATAGAGTCTAGCGTTGCACTTGGTGTGTTAATCTAGCTTTATAATCTAAAGCCAAAGCCTTTTTTACGTTTAGTTTTAGATTTTGATTTAGCGCCAGGTTTGCCGTTATCGTCTTCTAACATGTTCTTACATAGATCATTCTCATCTTGGTAACCAGTACAGCCCCAAAAGAAGCCATCATCCTTACCCTTCGTTCTTTTTAACTTGCGACCACAAACATCACAGTCATAAGTAGGGATTTTGAACACTTCTTTTTTAAGCCTTTCGACTTCAGGATTTACAACATCCTCCATCACCCCACGTACAAAGTCATAAACATCTTCTATATCTTCTATATCTTGTTGCTGCTCATGCCATATTGCAGTCATATCAGGGTAAACGATAATATCGTGCAATTGATCATAGAATACTTTAGCTAGGTCTGTGCTAACAATGCTTTTACCTTTTTCAACTAAAAACCCTCGATCAAACAAACCTTCGACAATGCTTGATCGTGTGGCAGGTGTGCCGATACCACCACTTTCACCAGCTTTATCCTTATCACGTTCTTTTAAAACTTCTGCTAAGTTTTTATCTTTTACATATTTTGAAGCGCGAGTTAGATCACCAAGCAAGGTAGTCATGGTATAAAGCTTCGGTGGCTTTGTTTCGTGTTTGGTCACTTCAGCTTTGGAACAAGTACCCTTTAGGCTTTCAGTCAACTGTCTTAAATCGTCAGTAGAAACGTCTTTTTCATCATCGTCATTATCATTCTCTTTTTCATTACGATAAAGAACCTTCCATCCTTCAGCCGTTTCAATATTGCTTGTTAAACCAAACGTATCACTACCAACCCCAACCACTATTTTTGTCTCATCGTAAGCGCGATCAGGGTAAAATTGAGCAATATAAGCACGAGCTATTAATAGGTAAATATTTTTTTCAGCTTCAGATAAAGCCTTAAAATTACCTACAGTTTCAGTAGGTACAATGGCATGGTGTGCCGACACTTTACTACTGTTAAATACACGACCTTTAATCGTTGAGTCTGTTTGTGCAATTTCTGCTTGCATCCCTTCAGCAGTAGCAGCTATGGCATCAAGCACTAATGGCGCAGACTCATACTGCTCATCACTTAAATACTGACAGTCCGAACGGTTATAAGTAATTAACTGATGTTTTTCACGTAAATTTTGAGTGATAGCATCTACTTCAGTGGGTTTATAACCCCACTTATTAGACGCTGCTTGCTGAAGCTTAATAATACTAAACGGTAATGGTGCTTTTTCATTTTTTGAAGAAGTTTTTATACTTAGTATGTCAGCAGATTTACCATTTACACGATTAGCAATTTCTTTAACTAAGCTTTCATCATCTAATTTACCACTGTCATTGACCGCATCATTATCAGTAATCAAGTATTTAGCAGAAAAGCTAGTGTTATTAAACTCAAAATCACCAACAACATTATAAAAATGATCGACTTTGTGACCAGCATTTTGCTTATCACGTCTTACCACAAGTCCTAGAATAGGCGTTTGAACCCTACCTACTGACAATGTATCTTGACCACCGTAAGCTTGAGCAAGAAGCGTATAAAGGCGACTAAGGTTGTAACCAAAGTATTGATCAGCAATACTTCTTGCTAATGCTCTATAACCTAAGTATTCAAACTTTCCATTATCTTCCATATTGGCAATAGCTTTAGCCACGACTTTAGTATTATTATCATTAATCAGTACACGGTACACCGGCTTTTTATAATCGTAGTATCGAAAAATCTCATCTACCAAAAGTTGACCCTCATCGTCAGGATCACCAGCGTTAACCGCGCTGTCAGACTCTTTTAATAAAGCTTTTATAACCTTTAACTGCTTATCAGTTTTAAGATTAGGCTTATGTTTAGGCGGTAGAAAACAGAAGGGCAAATCATCTAAATTCCATTTTTGATATTTGGCATCGTACTCTTCAGGATCGCACAACTGAAGCATGTGACCATAACACCAAGTAACGACCTCATCACCGTTAACGTAGTAGCCGTCTTTTCTTTGAAAATCCCCACCAATACCAGCGACAATAGCTTTAGCTAATTCAGGTTTTTCAGCTATAAATAATCTCATGTACTACCTCGATTTTTTCTTAAAAGATGAGTNTCTTAAAACGTTACGTTACCTTTCCATGCTTTTATCATGTGNATTGGTTTTTTCNNCTTCTTTTTCTTTTGCAATNGCTAAATCATTGCTTTTNGCAGTAATATCACCTTTACCGCCAGCATCATAAATAATTTTGGTAGCGACCCCAGTATCTTGTTCTTTGATACCTGGTAAATTTTCTGTTTCGTGAATGATAAATTTACCAGTTTTAGTTTGCTGAATAGTCGTATCTTCACCAACTTCAATAACATTTCCTGAATAAGTACGCCCAGGTTTTGCTATTTCTGTTTCGCCTTTTTCAGCATATTCTTGCTCTTTACTTGTTATATCCGTTCCTTTAGACAAATCCTGCTTTTCTTGTCCTTGCATTTCAGCAAGAAAACCACCAGCAGCATTATATTCATTTGAAGCAGCAGTTTCTTTTTCAAAGCTTATGTCACGTTGTTTGTCAATTTCTTGTCTTTTTTCTACTGTCAATTCAGGTGCATTTTCTAAGAAGTCTTTTATGTATTTTTCATTATAGTTTACATATTTTTTTAAACCAGCTTCAAAATCAGTAAACTCTTTTGAGTCGGTATCAATGCCCATATCTTGATAAGCTTCAGTGTCGTTTGATGCTTCATTAACACCTACATAGTAGGCAGCAGCACCACCTTTATAAACTTCTACGCGATGATCGCTATTTTGCTTGTTATCTAATTGGATTACTTCATTAATAGTGTAGCCGTCAGGAGTATGCCCAGCTTCGATATGTTCAACGTTATATTTCTTTTTTAAGTCTTTCATGCTTATTTTCCTATATACTTAGGCTATCTATTGTTGAATAGCTACTTAGTTGTTTAATGTTTTTTTAGCATACATTGGATCAAAGTAAGCTTCTTTTAGTTTTCGCTTGTCGAAAAACAGTACAACATCAACCGTTGAGTATAAAATCATCTTAATAGCTTCCATATCTACAGTACGCCCAACATCTGACGATTTAACCAGCCCAGCAATACGATCAAAAGTATGCACAGCCCCATTTGAGTGAACGGTAGTTATACCCCCTGGATGCCCAGTGTTAAGACTCATAAGATACTCCCAAGTCTCCCCACCGCGCAGCTCAGCTAATAAAATACGGTCAGGACTAACACGCATACAAGACATTAAGGCATCAAAGGCTGTCACTCGACCCTTACCCGAACCGAACATCATATGAAGATGGTTAGGATGGTTAGGTAAATGCAATTCATGAACATCTTCAATAGTGATAATCCGTTCATCTTCAGGAATAACCGTAATTAATGCCTTAGCAAAAGTAGTTTTACCTGAACCAGTTTTACCAGCAATGACAACATTTTTATGATAAAGCACACACTTTTTAAGAAACTCAATAATGTTTTCATCTGCTTTTAGCTCAATGAGTTCTTTATCATTATCAGTAATAGTTTCAAAGCCTTTCATATTAGAAATAGCATCTACTGTTTTATTAAAGCTAACATCTTTCCAATCATCAAATGCGCCACCTTTTGATAACTGTTCAAGCGTGAACGATATAGTAGAGTGTTTACGAATAGTGAATGACACTTGATCGTCTAAAGTTGCAGGGAACTTTAATACCTGGCAGCGACTACCATCAGGCATTAATAAAGAACCAATGGCTTGTTCACGCAAATTATTGTAAGAGTAAACCGCTGTGATTAAAGAATTGATATGATCTTCAGTCAATGCGTCTATTTCATGACGCGCCCAACCTTCAAAACCCTTTATCCAAACTTCTTTAGGCTGATTAATAGTCATTTCAGTAATAACATCATCATCTAAAAAATGTTGCAATGGCCGTAACATCAAATTAACCGTTTTGGCTTCTAACTCTTCACTTTTATCGCGCATAACAAATTCCTTATTTTTTAGGTTTTAGACTATAAACATCACCAAACCAAATATCACGGGCTACGAATATTGATAAACGGTCGCCTTGATGTTTCACTAAGGAAGGTGGAATATTAATAGATTGTTCTAATGCAGCAGTAGCTAAATCTTGAGCGCCAGCAGTTGTATTTTCTAAACGAATAGTGCCACCAGTTGCTTCTTGGGTAGCTCTTTCGCTAGCAGCTTTACCAAGGTCACTGACTAGACTAACTAACATAGCGCCACCGAAACGTTTCCAAAACTTAGTGTCAACACGACCAGCAACACCAGCTTGACCCAATGCCCCAGCAGCAGGACTATTAATATCAATAATCACGCCTTTAGGTGTCTCAATTCTATTCCATAAAATGAATAATCTATTTTGACCTTGCTCTAAACCACCTTTATATTCACCAGTAACCTTACTTCCACGATCAATAAGCACTACACGCCCTGAAGCACCGTAAATATTTCTAGTAACTGTACAAGACAACATGCCCATTACCGTACTATTAAACTTAGTTTCTAATACGCAGTCGATTACATTACCTTTTGTTATAATAAGGTCTCTATTTTTCATACGAACTGCCGAACTACCCGTTAAAGAAGCAGGAGAAAGCGACTTAACCAGTGGATCTTGATTTTCGGTTTTGTCTGAACGATTACCAGCAAAACCAGAGTTATCATTACCACCACCATTACCACTATTACCGCTATTACCGCTATTACCGCCATTACCACCATCACTTTTAGGCAACGTAAAACCAGTTTTATATAGGCGCGCTTTTCTTAACTCTTCAGGCGTTTTGACTGGTTCAGGGTCATTATCACGATCAGACGGAGGATTGAAAGCCATTGGTGGCGATTGCTGGGCTTGCACAGGTTCAGAAACAGGAGGTTCAATAGGTGCATAGCTTGGTGGCGCACTCGATACACCACTCAAACCTGAAGTATCCTCATAGATACCGGACGTACTACCAGGAGCAGGATTATTAAGCGCGTTTGGATCGTTTTCAACCGCATACGGGTCATAATCAGGAACTTCATCTTCAGCAAACGCAGCGCCAAAACTTCTTTCATCCGGTCTGACAAAATCTTTATTTATATCATCAACACTAGCGTCTTCACCCATACGATCCTCAGCAGTGATAGCGCGATATGCCATAGCAGTAGCAACCATGACAGCACCTAAAATAAGGAAAAACAATAAGGCTTTTTGCCCTTTTTTCGTAAACTTCTTTTGCTTAGATAATTCTGACTCGCCCCTTACTTTTTCGAGCGTATCAGTATTCTCTTCAGGTACAGCATATTCAGGATCATAAACCTCATCGTTCTCATCAAACGGTACAATATCATCACGCTCTCTTGGATCAGCCATTATTCATCCCCCTCTTTTGCTACGCGCACTACATCATTAGCAATCGTGCCACTTGTATTTAAAGTACCGTTCCAATTTGCGCTGTCATTGCGAATATCTAAAACTTCACGACCAAGGCGTAAACGCCATAAATGATTGACCTTGTGCATAACAGCAATATTATTACCTGACCCTTCTATCGTTTTGTTTACTAACGTTTCTTGACCATCTGCCGAACTACCATCTAAGGCGACAGAGTAAATAGCAGGCATATCGGTATTACCAGCAAATTTAAAATATGTGAAAGTCCCGTCATCCCAAACATTGATAGGCGCTACTGTTTTATCACCTTTCATCGTATAGTTAAGATTAAAGAGTTTTTGAGATTTTGAGCTGTTCAACCGATCTTCAATTTCAGCTTTATTACTGGCTTCGACTTCAGCTTTATTAATCTCATTAGGATAAAGAAACTTAACCTGATACATATCAGTAAGATCAGAGCCTTCACTTATAAAATTCACCTTGAAAACGTAAGTACGTTTATTGGTGATTACACTAAGGTTAGTTGTACCCATTGGCAGTGCAGGTTTGATAAAAAGATTGTTTTTATAACTGCTAAAGTGCCATGCTTCACTATCACCAAAAGCATGAGCTTCATGCTCTTCACCTTCTTGTAAAACGATATGCGTAGCGATGCCTGGCTTGACGACAAGCTCAACTACATCATCATCTTTATAAGCAACTGTAGTAACACGTTGATCACTACCGATTGAGATAGGTATATCAGCAGCTACCGCAGGAATTGAAGCACAGCCTAAACTTATGGCTAAAAACAAGGAGTAATTTAGTTTAGATAACATTAGAAAGTCTCCTTATCAACGCGGTATGAAGTCACAACAAAACCTAACGGATTTAGTAAACGAATATCAGCATCAATACTTGCAGCAACATATTCATAAGTTAAAGTTGCTACCCAGCTTTCATTTTGTGTGCCTTGGCTACTTGTTTCTTGTGTCTCAAAACGGATAGTTGCTACCCCTTTATCAATGTTAGGAACTACTGAAATAATATTAACTTCCCGTGTGCCTTGTGTGCCTAAGTAGGCATCACGACCAACATTACCGCCCGTACTGTCATAAATTGACATATATTGTTTGCCAACTTGATCCGCACTCATTAAGACAGTTTTATCATAATCATTTTGAATGCTATAGTTGTTGTAGCTCTCATAGCTTTTAACGAAACTAGCAATAAAATAGGTATCAACCACTTCACCATAGGTTGTTTCCTCTTCTTGCATAGTTGCTACCGCATCGACTGCCCCAGTAGCATTATCAACACGCAATACAAAAGGCTCTTTAATAGTAACGGGGTTAAATTGATGATATAAAACCGCAACACATGCAAATAAAAAGCTAAATAGCGCAAGTGTCTGCCATGCCTTACGCGACTTAACAATTTCTGCCATATAATCACGTTCTAAGCCTTTGGTTTCATCCAAGTATTGTTGCCACTCTTCTTTATCAACCTTATCTGACTTCTTTTTTAGTTTTGCTTTTAACATTATGAACCTTCCAAATTATTTGATAACAACTACGCTTTTAGGTACTTCCCTTTTGGCATCAACATACTCAACTTTTGGAGGTATCTTGTACGGACTTAGCTCTACTGGTACAGACCTATTAACTGGAACAAACCCACTCCACCCTGATACTTGGCTTGCGTTTTTTGGATACGTTTGGCAACCGGACAAAAACGAGAGACAAAGCGACCCTATTAGCAGATATTTCATAACATCAACCTTAAAATTTAGTAATTAGTTTAATTAGAATGATAATACGATCAGGTTATTATTTAGTGCCCTTTCTAAAGTAGTCAGGCTCACCTTTGTTAGATTTGCTAGCGCCTTTTGCTCCCCCACCAGCAGCGCCCCCTTGCCTGGCTTGATTGTATTTACCGCGAGCAGCACCACCAGCTGCCATAGTGCCCTTTGCCCCACCACTGGCTGCCCCACCAGCAGCTTTAGCAGCAGCGCCACCACCACCACCTACTTTAAGCATTGCAGTACCAACCGCACCGCCAGCTGCGCCTACCAGCTGTCCAACATATTGAGGTATAGCGGTCAAAGCTGCCATGCACAAAACGCCTAAAAAGGTATAAACGGATGCGTTTAGTAGCTGATTTTCACCTTCCTCAACCTTCAAAGCATTTAGCCCGCCTTCAAAGATACCAGCGAATATTGAGAATATAGCAAGAACAAAGATAACAGTTAAAACAGTATTTAAAATCTGATTTAACCAGCTCCAAAAATATTGGCGTGTTGACTGCCAAATTAAACAACAAATAAAAATGGGTCCGACACCAATCATTAAAGCTAAAACAACTTTAGCAATGACAAGCCAAATTGCGCCCATCAAGCAGACTAGCAGAGTACCTATCAAAACAAGAACGCCGTACAGATAAGGTGCTAAGTTAGCATCTAAGGGGTTCATACTAGCTTCGTTAAAATAAAGTCCTGCGTTATAAGCTCCAAGACTAAAAAGTTCTTCTATCGTTGATGCGGCATTTTGTCCACTTTCTACGTTAGTATTATTAATAGCACCACTCAAAGAAATAATCATATCGTCAGGCAGTGTTAAAAAAATATCTATGATATAGCTTTGATATACAGCTGAAGTTAAGGCGATAGTGGTAATAATTGATGCCCATGCCATTTTAATAGCGACTTCAGTAAAAGGGCGATCAAGCATACCTCTAACAGCCATTATTCCTAAGAATATAAAAGATAAAGTAATACCGCCCAATACTAAAGGTGTTATTTCAGAAGCTAGAGATGATGAAAAATTCTGAGCGAACGAACTTAGGGCATCATCTAGCACTTGAAATGTTTTACTCAAAAAATTTGTGCTATTACCTGTGTATGCAGCCATTACCAGTTACCTTATTATTTTAAAACTGTTGTACGTTTTTGCTAGCAGACGTTTCATTGAAATGCTTGGCTTTTGCTGCTTCGGCATTTGCACAGTTCTCAGCGGTTTGCTTGTTATCTTTACAATCAGCTAAGACAGTATCTCGAATATCTTTATGCTCAAAAAGGTACTCAGCTGTATAAGATTGTTTTGTTTGACCACAGCCCACTAAAACTAGGCAAAAAGAACCGATTAAAAGTTTATTCATAGTAAATCACCATTGCTGTACGTTTTTGTTTGCCGATGTTTTGTTAAATCTTATGGAACGATCTTTACGTTTTTGGGCTTGAAGATCTTTTTCAGCCTCTCTTAGCATTTTCGATATTTGTAGCTGATTGGTCTGTAGCGTAAGCATAGCGTTTTCAACTTGAATACGGTTAAGAAGATCGGCAGCTGCTTTAGGATCGTTTTGCAAATCTACCGAGTTAGCCATACGTTGGATTTGATTAAAACGCTCAAGACTCTTAACGTACATATCATCGAGCTTAACTTTATTCTCCAAAGTACCTTGTCTTTCTTGCTCAAGCAGCTTTGCCATTTGCTCTTTTTGCGAACCTGTTAGCTTTTGGCTTTTTTGCAAACTATCCACCTTTTGAGCCAAACCTTGCCAATTACCTGTTTGATAGTCTTGATACATGGCTTGCATATTGGAAGGTAAATATTTACCGTACTGATTAAACATTTTTCCAATATCACGACTACCACGGAACTGCTCAAATTGTGATTTTGCTTGTTGAAACTGTTTTTGAGCTTGTTGTAGTTGCTCTAATTGCCGAACAAAACTACTGGCATCAAATACAGGCATAGCAGCTTGTGCTTGAATAGCTGATATCATTGTCAACGGCATAACCATTGAAACAGATAGAATTGCTGTTAATATTTTCTTTTTCATGCTAGATCTCATTAGATAACTTAGATTTGAAAAATAAATAACTTAGGTAAAACCATGCTCTTCATAAAACATTGGTAGCCAATTTTCAGGCTTATCAGAACCGACACGCTCAATAATCTCATTTACTTGTTCGGCATTGTCAGGAGTACCGGACAACACCAGCATCTCTTTATCAAAATCAGGTAAATAAAACTTGAGCATTGAAGACTGGCCAAGATCAGAACCACCCTGCTTAACTAAAAATTGATAGCTCCTATCCGGTATACCTTTAACTAAATCATATTCAGTTTCAGATAGTTTAAGCCCATGAACGTAGTCGTCATAATCGGCTTTTGGGTTTTCAAGTAAGATTTGCGTTGCACATTGTGAAACGATAGTTTTAGCGATAGGACTACCAAGGGCATCGTTTGGCTCTTGTGACGCGAACACACAAATTCCATTTTCTTTACGGATCGTTTTAAGCTTATTTGTAAATAATTCTTGAAAATGTACGTCTTGAGCAAGTTTCCAAAACTCATCAAAAAAGTAGACAAAAGGCGTACCGTCAATAAGTTGCTGTGTTCTATAAGTTAAATACAAAATAATGACTGATCTTAATTCAGGAATATCAAGAAAGTTTGTAACGTCAAAACCATAAATATTATATTGGCTAACGTCCAGCGTGTCTTTTGCATTATCAAACACCCAACCGTATTGACCATTACCACACCATTTTTCTAGGCGTTGACGTACCGAAGGACGAGGATCATCATCATCTGAAATAGGGTTAGGCAAGCCTTGCTGAAAAATAGATAACTGTCTATCAGCTTGATCATGGTTATATAAAACTTCAATCGCTTTATCAAGTTCACGTTCATCATTAAAGGTAACGCTATAATCATCACCTTTTAGTAAATCATGAAGCCATTGTCTAACAAATTTACGATTTTCAGTGTTATCAGGTAGCTGGAATGGGTTAAATCCTGTGGGCTTACCTGTTTCTAACGGCAGATACTTACCACCAACCGCACGAATGAAAATCTCTAAACCCCGATCTTTATCAAATGCTACTAACCTTAGATCAGGAACACTCAATAATTGGGCAAATAAGAACGCGCAAAGGGTAGTTTTACCCGCCCCTGTTTTTCCAAACATTAAAGCATTGCCATCATATTTTTTGCCAAATGAATTTTCATCTTTTGGGCTATGATGGAAGTTAAAAAAGTATGGTGTACCGGACATTGACCGGAACATAGTAACTGCTTCACCCCAAGGATTTTTCTTAGCTTTACCTGTCATAAAATTATGTAATGAGTTAAACGACCAAAAGTTCTCAGAAGTAATAACCGCAGGTCTTGGGCGCATATCATAATTGCCTGGCAGCTGGGCAAAAAATCCAGCTTCTAAAGCAATGTCAAGGTAAGTGGGAATAATACCCACTTCAGTTAGGTCAGTAGATAAGCTTTGTAAGCTACCTTTAACCTTAGTTGGCGTATCACCATAGGCACACGCTGTCATGTGGTGTTGACCCATAATAAACGCACCTGACATTAACTGATCCATTGCTTCATCCATTTGCTGAACTTGGGAAACAGCAACGTCTTCAGAGTCAATTAAAAACTTCTTATGCCGTTTCAGATAACCCAGTGCAGCAACTTTAGAGATAATGGTAAATGATTGAGTAATAACCAATTCACAATTAGCTTGAAGTAATGTATTAAAATGCCCTGGCACTGTAAAGTTATCGTACTCTTTAATTTCAAGCATCCCGAAGAATTTAGAGTGATCTATATGTCTAATTTCACCAATTTCACCATGATCTGAAAACAATAGGCGATTGGTAGATAAATAATTGTAGTAACGTTCACGAGTCACTGGAACACGAGTACGCTTATGAGTAATTAGATAAGAAAATAACTCTAGCATTTGACAATACATACGACCTTTATGTTCATACGTTTTTAATTGCGTAGGCTCATAGCTTCTAATACCACTTTTAACTAAATCAGAAACGTCTGTTAGTTTTTGAATATAGGCATTTTGTTGTTCTAAACGATTCTCCAAACTGTATTTTTCAAATCTAGCAAAAAAACTGCTTACCTTTTCGACCACTGGACGGAAAATAATAGTGATATATATCTCATTGACCATTAGCCCCGAACCATCAAAAACAGTGCTGTATTTATCAGCAACGTCTTGGCAAAATTCATTGTTATAGTCTTTAACCTCATAGCCTGTTTCGTATCGTCTAACCGTAGTCACATAAAAGCTAATATGCTCAACGTCATGGGCTGGGATAGCTCTCATATTAGTATTAAGGTCACGAACCCACTTATTCACATCTTCAATGTCAGCAGCTATGTGAGCGCGACCTACGACTTTAACGGTAGTCACATAATCGCCATTTTTCGTAGCGATGATATTGTCGCTAACATGATGAGAATACGGGATCATATCCGCTAAACTGCGATCTTTAATCATGATTTCTGGGATTATCAGCTCATTCATATTAGCCACCTTTATTTTTTAATTTCTTTTTTAGACCATTTTTGCCATTTTTGTTTTTTGATGGGCGTGTACGAAGTTGCCCCCCAAAATTTCTTTACAGCCCTTGGGCAGCGCAATTTAGTATCAATATATAAACCCCACTGCCTAAACGCTCTATCATCTTTTTTTGCAATCATTCGCATAACAAAGACAATCACGGGCAAGAGCACCCACATAAATATGCTAACAGCGATTGATAGGACACCTACCCCTACAAACGCCCATAAAAGGGCATTTGTAGGCACACCAAACATCGTTGCTGGGCGCGTTGCGCCCTTATATAAATCAAACATAATTTATGTCCAAAAGAAGTTAACAATCTCACTAGCTGACGCGATAATGATAATACCAGCAATAATTTTGACGAACATTGACTTATCAACCATATTTGCCATGTAACCAGCGCCAGCGCCAATGATGGAAATAATGGCAACGATACGAATAATCGGTTTAATTTCTTCAAGGAAGTTTTCCAGCCCTGTAGTTGCTTTAGATAAACCAGCAGCATAAGCCATATCAGGCATCATAAACATTGCAGTAACCGCTAAGAGCATTAAACAAGTTGTTGCCCATTTACGAGTTTGCATAGCAGTCAAATTTACTGCGCCTGGATGAGAATTATGAGAATAAAGCATGAACTTTCCTTTTTAAAAACATGAGTAAGTGGATTACGATTGCTTTCTTGCGTTAAATAAACCAGTAGTGGGAACAGAGAATACATCCCCATTAAAAACAGACTCTTTAATATTTTTCACCTGAACATCTGCTAAACCTTGATTGAACTCACCAATCACTTTTGCAGCGTTGAGCCGAGTATTAAGTAGCTCTTTTTGGACATTATTGACTTGCTTAACTTTTTGAGCATTTTGGGCGTAAGCAGCCAAATCACTACTATTAGTTGGTAATTGCATGGGCATAGACTGCGGTAAAGCTTGCTGTCTATTGTTACGATAACCTATGACTTTTGAATAAACTTTAGTCACATAAGGCGCTTGACCTTTAAAATCAACTTTGAAGCCTGTTTTAAAATTACCACTATAATAACAACTCATTGCCAAACGTAATTTGCCATCATAAGAATTGTCGCCATATTTACTATCTGCGCGTTTTAGGCAGTTGGCAAATATACTTGAGCCAGCACGTAAATTAGTACAAGGATCAAACATATTACGTTCAGTCATATTGTATGTTGCAAAGTTGATTTTATTAACTTGTGACAATCCAACACTGAAATTCTTGCCTTGTGATCTTAGTAGCCTAACTGCTTTGACAGCATCAACATAATTGGTTGGTTGTTTAATTGCACTGTCTACAACCCCAATAGCATAAGGATTAAAGCCACTTTCTCTGTCTACGATAGCGCTCATTACAGCTGGTTCTACTTGTGGGGCACACTGTTGAGCTAACACTATGAAATCAAGCACGTCAAACTCCTAAATAATCAATTTTAAAACCTATGGTTTGAGTATGGCTGACCATCTACAAACATATTAAAATCAAACTTTGCGTTATCAGAGGTAACGGTTTCTACTTTTTAAATTACAAGTCGGTAAGCTCTTACCTTTAGCTAAATCACGTACAACTTCCTTAACAGTAGGAGCACATTCAGCTATGCCCATAGGATTTACTGCACCCATGCACAATAGAAACTTACACCCGTCAGCAGCTTGCGCGACTATCACTGGCAATATAAACACACCGCCAAGAACAGCTGATTTAATTAAATTAGATACGTGCATATTCCCTCACTATTTATTCCTATTAAATTCATCTTCACTAGAAAAAACCTCTATTTTTCTGTTGTTTTCATCATTACAAACAATGTAAACATGCTTAGCGTTATCACAATTCTCTTGTACAAACTTCAAGCAAAAATCTAAGTTTTTAAAATAACGTAGATGCCCAGCAAAAGTGTGTAACTCTTGATGATCCTCTTTATGATGAAGCTGTAATTGAATAAACCATGAAGATTTTCCATCCAAGTCCGTTTTCTCATAAATAACAACATCAAACTGTTTATCAAGATTTGTATTGAGCACCTTCAAATCATTAGTATTAATCATTGCATCGTCACCTTTAACCCCTTGTTTTTGATGATGCAACTTTACCTTGTTTTCATTCATACAAAACTACCGCGACCTATTATTTTTCACAGTAATTAACTCTTGTGAAATAATAATTAGTTTTTAATATACAATAATGGCTTTTCATTGTACAGACGAAAAGCGGTTTTATTTCTAAGATGTTGCTCTTTACCTTTGATAAATAGTTATACGAATATATTTGTTAGATAACTGTTCGTTATTACGGTAAATGGCAGCTGTTATTATTCCATCCTAGGTAGAAAATAGAACCTTAAAAACAAACTATGCGACATCAAGTGTCGCATAGAGGTTAGTAGATATTTATCTATAAAAGTGAGTTGCATTCACCTTAATATAAATATTATTCATTTTCTAAAATTGGATTGTCTTCAAGGAAGATAAAATAAATTAGTTATATATATCATATACTTATATATTTTAAGTAGATTTAATATTAAAAGTAAGCTATCTTAAAAGTAGTGCTTATTTATTAAGTTTAACTACTTAATAAGTCCTAATTCTATAATAAATAACTGGATACTATACAGTAATAAGTATTTTTTACATTATAAAAAGTCATTATTATTCAAGTTTTTATCCAGTAATTTATACTGAACATTAGTTTTTAATTTACCTGATATATGGCTGTAAGATTTGAACCTTAAAGGGTACTAATTATTAGATAGCTCAGTAAGCCATAAATCAGCTGTAAGGGCTGTCTATCTATCAAAGTTATACTGATAGCCAAAAATAGTTTTAAGGCTGAATAAGGTTGTATCTGTGAGCATTTAGAATTAGGTGATCGTTTTTAAATAAAATAAAAATTCAAAAGAAAAGAAGCGCCAGCTGGCGCTTCTGAAAAGACAATATTAATTTGATTGTTATATGCAGTGCTTTAGCTTCTCTATGTAACTTAAATTTAGCTCAAAGCTATCTAAATCAATAACTTATAAGTATTAAAAACAGTAAATGAAGCAAAAAAACAGTAAATGAAGCAAAAAAACAGTAAATGAAGCAATGAAAACAGTAAATTGTAAGTTTTACTTGTGAAATCATGCAAAAAAACATAAAAAATCAATTATTGTCTTAAAAAGGGTTTTGATTAATCCTGGTTAATCCTGGTTAATCCTGGTTAATCTTGTTTACTCTTGTTTAAGAGCCTTTTTTTAGCAATTAAATCAATGGTTTGCAAGCCTTAAAAACAGTAAATGAAGCGAAAAAACAGTAAATGAAGCGAAAAAACAGTAAATGAAGCGAAAAAACAGTAAATGAAGCGAAAAAACANTANATNAANAAAATAGTGTTTTTAATGTTGTTTTAAAGGTAAATGTTAGGTATTATATCCCTACAGATTAAATAAGAATGGATTTAGATATGGAAAATAATATAGTCGCTCAATCTAACGAGTTGGTAATGGCTACCTATACAATGACAACGAAGGAGAAGGAACTGCTATTGACGTGTATCAGTCAGATAGACAGCCGACCAGAAGCTCCACAGATAAACAAGCAGACAAAATTTAGTATTACAGTTGAGCAGATACGAGACGTATTTTATAAGAATAGCTATGATAAGAATTTATATAGAGACTTAGCAGATGCTAGTAAGCGTTTGTTTGATCGTGAGGTCTCAATCAAATTAGGTGGCAAAAAGGAATTGTTAACACGTTTTGTTAGCGGTGTTCTCTTTGATCCTGAAGAAGCAAAAGTAACACTAACTTTTGCAGAAGATATTTTGCCCTACCTAACCCAACTAAAAGCCAATTTTACAAAATATAAGTTGGTTGAAATATCACAGTTATCAAGCACCCATGCAATGAGATTGTACGAACTTATCGTTTGTTGGACAGGTCAGTTTCAATATAGCCAAAAGCTAAGTTTAGATGAGTTTCGCTATGTGATGGGAGTGTCAGGTAAATATAAACAGTTTGGTCAGCTAAAAGAGTCTGTCATTGATAGAGCAATCGAAGAAGTTAACGAAAATACCGATTATAAGGTTAGCGTTGATTATAGAAAGGTTGGTCGCTCATACGTTAGCCTTACTTTGAAATTCCATAAAAAATCATTAGCAAAATTGGAAGATAAAGAAGGTAAGCTATCAGATAGTAAAATCGAGTCTATCGTTCGATCAAAACAGTTTGTAGATGATTATAATGATTATCGTCGTTTAAGCCATAACGCAAAAATGAATACTGATGATTTTAGACAAGAAATGACCGATTATCTTAAAACATACCCTGATGAGTTTAATAAAAGACCTTTAGATCAGTATCTAAAGACTCCTAGAGGTTGACCCGTGACCACCCCCACCTAGCCCTGATTTTAATCACATTGTCGAATTGCGTGTCAATGTCCGTTCGTCAGATAATGAAATTAATATTTTCGCTTAGGGCGAAAAATTATTTTAATTATCACGCAAAATGCCCTATGGGGGCATTTGCTTGACGAGCCGTTGCATGACACTTATTCAACACTGTTTTTCTTGTGGCTATGGCGGTGAAGGTCAAATTTGCGCTAATCCAAATATAAAATCCCACCCAGCACAGAGAGCTACTAGCGACCGTTAGTAGCTCTTTTTGTGGCTGATGCCCAGCGAGAGCAGCAGAAGCCCACCAGCAGCCCATATAAACCCAGCGTTTGAGCGTGTAACAGAATGTAATTAATTCAATATAAAGCCCTTATTAATTTGACAAAGTTATGCCTACGTTATATAATATATGTCATAAGGTCGCCAAGGTGGAGACCGAGCCAGTCGGAGGTTTTAACCGAC
>JGI1221J11331_1000280_pt1 | contig 16708 bp, 18 predicted proteins | sample LakVidmifraction_4_FD_11331 | JGI IMG/M metagenome (IMG submission 11331) | reverse complement strand
TTTTAGTTATTACGGTACTCATTTAGTAGGGCTTCCAATGGGAGGCGAAGGATTGGTTAAGAATGTACTTTCTATAAATAATCATTACGCAGGAACGGCTATTTGGTCTAAAGGNAATGGAGACACTAGGCTTAGGAAAAACATAATGATAGTGGGTAATAAGCAAAGCTCTTTAGGAAGATACTTGTACACCCANAACATTCTATTAGANGGTTTAGTTCAAGATGGAATGTACAATGATGAATTAGAGATAGGAAAGTTTGTAAACTGCAAAAACGTACACATCAGAAATATTGATATGCCTAGTTATGGCAGACTTGGGAGAGCAGAAGAACCGTTTTGTATAGTGAGTGCATTTAGAACTCCTATTGAGGAATTTAAAATTTACAACAATAAACAAAAAATAGGTGTTGCAAATAAAGATGTAATTGTTAGAGCAGACCAAGTAGAAGTTGGTAAGTGGTATGTTATAAGAACTCAAAATCAAACAGATGTAAAAGCACTTGACCCTGATATGGTTCAATTTTCTCATGCTATAAAACCAGATAGAAAAGCTACTGCTTTAGACTTTACTTTTTCTAAAACATACAATAGTTTAGAAGATGCTCAACAAGATTTGTCTAAACAAAAAGTTGGAAGGAATTATAAAATAAGTGATAAGATTTATAGGCTTGAAAGTGATTCTAATTACAGAGAATTAACGATTGAAGATTTAGGTACGTTTTCTCCTATTTTGTTTCCCGAAGAATATGTGCCAACAGAGCAAGAAGCTAAGTCAATTCCCTTCCCCACTTCTGAATATATAGAATTTCATTGGAATAGATTATACGGTAAATCTTGGAGACCAGAAGAATATGTGGATGATGGATGGCAGCCAGACTGGATGAATAATATTAAAAAGTAATATTATAAATGAAAGGAGTAGTAGTAAAACAATGTGTAAGAATAACTTCTGACGATTCAAATAGGTGTATTAATTGTGGTGCTAGGACAGGTCATAAATGCGAAATAAATAATGAAACTAACTAAAACAAATGAGGTATTAAGAACCTTTGAAGTAAATGTACAGAAAGTAGTAAAGGATAATAAAATTTAAAACTAAATTTACGTTTGGGAAATTTTTATATATTTATATACACAACAACTTAATAATCAAATACATATCAGAATGACAAAAAGCACAAAAAGCACAGTTACAAAGGGTGAAATTAGATTTTCAGAAGTAGAAATCCAAAGAATTAACGATTTGAGAATCGCCGTATCAGGAGTATTCACTCAATTAGGACAAGTTTCAATTGAAAAATTAAGACTAGAACCGAGTATGGTAAAGCAACCAATGATATTGAAACTAATAAGGAGTCACTATTAAAAAAACACGCTGAACTTGTAGAGACAGAACAAACTCTATACAAAGAGTTGAATGAAAAATACGGTAATGGTAATTTTGATCCTGAAACCGGAATCTTTACTCCAACCGAAGAAAGTTAATTATAATTTTCACACAATTTGTATTAAAACAGAAAAAAAGTAGTTTATGAAAACTATTTTATATTTATATGTGTAATTTTACACGAAAACATAATTAATTAGGAGTAAATAAAATGGCAGAAAAGATTGTATCACCTGGTGTATTTACAAAGGAAAATGAAGTATCATTTTTAGCACAAGGGATTGGAAATATTGGGGCGGTAGTAATCGGACCATTCAAAAAAGGACCAGCGTTCTTACCAATTGTTGTAAATACGCAATCGGAATTTGAAGAAATCTTCGGTACACCCGATGGAACATATTATTCAGGATATACCGTACAAAACTACTTACGAGAAGCTGGAACAGTAACTATCGTAAAAGTAGGACATGTTGGTGGTTATAAACATGAAACACCATTAGGGATCACAGTAAGTGGTTCTAGTGGAGTTAAATTGATATCATCACTATTATCAACTACAACCGCAAATGAATCCGTAGGGTTCTCAACATCAACAATAGAATCAGTTGCATCGGCAAGTGTATTCTCAATTGAAGTAACAGGATCGACCGCAATATCGGCATCAGTACTTCCAAGTGCAGGAAACGATATCGTAGATGTATTTGGAAGTGGTGTAACTGGAAACAAATCAGTTTATGCATACAACTATTTTGAAAATGCTGCAACAACCGATACTATTATTAGTGCTGGTGGTTCAGTAGAATTAGTTGAACTGGCAACACAAGATTTCACATATGATAGCACATTTGCATCAACACCGTGGATTCAATCACAACTTATTAGTGGTGAAAGACAACCATTATTCAGATTTCACAGTTTAGGATTTGGTAATGTGTATAATAAAGAATACAAAGTTGGTATTTCTAATATCAAATTTAACATCTATTCAGACTTTCCATCATTCTCAATTACATTAAGAGATTATGATGATACTGATAAAAGAAAAACGGTAAAAGAAACATTTAACAATGTAAACTTAAATCCAACATCACCAAATTATCTACCAAAAATTGTTGGTGATATAAATACTACAATTGATGCATCTGGAAAAATTTCAGAAGTAGGTGATTACCCAAGTCGTTCTAAATATGTAAGAGTAGAAGTGGCAGTTGGTTTTTCTGATACAGCAGTACCATACGCACATGGGGCATATACCAATCCGATTTTTGTTGGTGGTGATGAAGCAATTGTACCAGCAGTGATATTCACAACAGGTTCAGCATCAAATACCTTATCAACAAGAACTAAATTTAGTGGTATTGATTTAGAGACAAATGTTATTAAAATTGATAATAACAACTATTTATCACCAATTCCAAACGGAGCAGAAACTGGATCAAATACTTCATTCAATTTGGATACTATATTGAGTTTAGATACACCAAGCGAAGCTGAAACTTCTGCTGATGTAAACAAACGACAATTCATAGTAGCATTTCAAGGTGGATTTGATGGTGTTTCACCAACAGTTTCAATTGATAAAGGAGTAGCTATGGAAGCTGGCACATCACAAGGATTTGATTTATCATCATCAACTTCAAGTGGTTCAGTAGCATATAAACAAGCTATAAACGCAATATCTAACCCAGATGATTATGATATCAATTTAGTTGCAGCACCAGGTATAATTAGAAGATTACACCCAGCAGTATTTGATACAATCGTGGAAATGGTTGAATCACGAGAAGATGCATTCTTCATCGGTGATGTTACTGCTATAAATGATAGTATTGATTTGGCAGTTGAACAAGGTGCAGCAGTTGATTCAAATTATGCAGCAACCTATTATCCTTGGGTAAAGGTAATTGATGCAAACACAAATAAACTTACATCAGTACCACCATCAGTATTGATGCCAGCAATTTACGCATCAAATGATGCAATCGCAGCAGAATGGTGGGCGCCAGCCGGTTTAAATCGTGGTGGAATTGTAGGGGCAGTTAGTGTTCTTAACAGATTAACACACGCAGAACGTGATACGTTGTATGAGGGAAAAATAAATCCAATTGCAACTTTCCCAGGAGAAGGTATCGTGGCATTTGGACAAAAAACTTTACAAGAGCAACCATCGGCATTAGATAGAATAAATGTTAGAAGATTACTTATTAAAGTTAAAAAATTCATCGCATCAACATCAAGGTACTTAATTTTTGAACAAAATACAGCAACAACTCGTAATAAGTTCACGAATACAGTTAATCCATATTTAGAAGGCATACAACAAAGACAAGGTTTGTATACATTTAAAGTAGTAATGGATGAAACCAATAACACACCTGATGTAATTGATAGAAACATAATGGCTGGTCAAATATTTTTACAACCAACCAAAACTGCTGAATTTATTATTTTAGATTTTTCAATAATGCCAACAGGGGCAGCGTTTACTGGATAAGTAAATATACAAAATAAATTTATTAAAACCACTCTAATAGGGTGGTTTTTTTGTGTCAAATACAATTTGATACGAAAAAAAATCTTTTACATATTTATAGTAGTATAAACGAAGCGGCACTTGATAATAAAATTAGTATCAGTTCAATTTCAGCAGTCTGTAATCCATCCAGGATAAATAAAACAGCAGCAGGATTTATATGGAAACTTGAAAATTAATCAAAAAAATATTTGTTTATATTTATAGATATAACAATAATTAATTAAAAAGGAAAATTATTATGGCAGAGGTGCTAGAGTACAATGACATGTTCTACACGAACTTCGATCCTAAGATGAAAAATAATTTCATCATGGAAATTGATGGTATCCCATCATATATGGTGAAAACAGCCGGTAGACCAAATATAACATTTGAGGTGGTTACTTTAGACCACATGAATCTTAAACGTAAATTAAAAGGTAAAGGTGAGTGGCAAGATGTAACAATTACATTATATGATCCAATCGTTCCAAGTGGTGCACAAGCTGTAATGGAGTGGGTTAGATTATCACACGAATCATTAACCGGTAGAGATGGATATGCAGGAATGTATAAAAAAGATATAGATATTTATCTTACAGGTCCTATTGGTGATAAAATTGAACAATGGAAATTAAAAGGTGCATTTATCAACTCAACCGATTTTGGTGAGGTTGACTGGTCAGCTGGGGCAGATGTAGTAGAAATCAGTTTGACACTTTCTTATGATTTCGCTGTGCTAGAGTTTTAATTATAAAAAAATATACATATTTGTAATTGTACTTATTGAAGTATAGTTGCAGACACCGACTAAGTGCTACCTTAGTACTACGGCAAATTAGCCTTAGGTAAGAGGATTCTAACGGATCCTCTTTTTTATGTCTTTTTTATTTTTTATATATTTATATACACAATAGTAACTAAAATTTTACAATATGGCAGAACTAGATTTCCCAACGGAAATAATAACGTTACCATCAGGCGGAAAATGCTACCCTGATGATAATCCATTATCTTCGGGAACAATTGAAATTAAATACATGACTGCAAAGGAGGAAGAAATTCTTACTTCGCAGAATCTTATTAGAAGGGGGGTGGTACTTGATAAGCTATTTGAGTCCATTGTGGTTGACCCTAAAATAAATATAGATGATATCATACTTGGTGATAAAAACGCAATTATGTTGGCAACTCGTGTATTGGGTTATGGATCTGAATACGCAATTGAAATTGAAAATGAACTCGGTGAAAAGGAAAAAATAACAGTTGATTTGACAAAAGTTCAAATTAAAGAAGTTGATATGACTAAAATATCATCTGATAACAAATATACCTTTGTAACACCAACAGGTAAGAATACCATTGTATTTAAATTATTAACTCACGGTGATGAAATGCGTATAGATGCAGATGTGAAAGCATTAACCCGACTTAATAAGAATGGTACTTCTCCAGAATTAACTACACGATATCGTCATATGATACTATCTGTAGATGGTAAAGATGATGTAGGTTCAATAACGAGTTTTATACAAAACCAATTCAGAACATTAGATACAAAGGCATTTAGAAAACATCTAAAGGAGATACAACCAGATGTTATAATGGAGTATGAATATGAAAATCCATCAAATGGAATAGTTGAGGTAAAGCCCATTCCAATGGGCGTGGGGTTTTTTTGGCCTGCCGAGTAACTATTCAACGATTGTACATGGTCAAATATCTGAAATGTGTTATTATGGAAATGGTTATGGGTTTAGTGAAATCTATGCAATGCCAATCCACATACGAAGATTCCATTATAATAAATTGATTGAATATAAAAAGGCAGAGAAAAAAGAAAACGGTAGTGGTACAAAACCACCAACACCAAAAACAAAAGTGAGGAAATGATTTTCTTCACTTTTTTTTTACTCTATATTTATAGGTATAAATACGAGGAATTATGAAAATAGATGAATCACATAGAAGGGCTTTAAAAGAGGTAGTTCAAAAGCATAAAATAGTCAAGGAAGGGATTGTTGCTAATTTATTTAAACGGTTGTTGAAATCAAAACTTGCATCTAGTTCCGATTTAATGCAGGCTATTAACAAAACCGATGCATCTATGGCAAGGTTAAATAAATCAATAGCAAAGGCAGAAAATAACGGTATGGTTATTCCAGATGAACTAAAGCAATATTTAGGGATAAAGTAAAATGGCAAAAAAATCAAAAGCGGAAGTTGAATCAGAATACCAAGATGTACTGAAAGTAAGTCAATCTATGGTTGCAGGTATTAAAAGACTACTTGATGGCACAGAAAAGACACAATCCAAGATCTCTAAAGGACAACTTGCGCAAAATATAAAATTAAAATCCATTCTATCAAGTATAACAAAATACGAAGATATCAATGAGGCTATTTTAAAAGTAGATAAGGTTAAAGCGAATGTCTCTAATAGATATTGGGGTATGAATAAAAAACTTATATCATCTAAAAAAGAAGAATTAAGTGTCATAACTGATATTTTAAAACTTGAAAAAGACAGAGGTGCTGTAATTTCCCAAGTTGATACTATCGCCAGTGATTTGGGTAATAGCATGAATGGGATACTTGATGAGTTTTTGTCTAAAGTAGGTAGTGTTCCAGTACTGGGTGATATTTTTACTTCTATTCTAAACGGACCTGTTAACAAGTTAAAATCAGGATTAACCGAAATGTCCCAACAATTCACAGTTGGATTTACAAAATCATTTTCCCAGGCAGCATTAACGGGTGGTGGTACAATGAAAGCATTCGCAACAAGTACGAAGGCTGGTTTTGCATCAATGACCGCATCTGCTGCGACATTTTGGACAGTAGCAATGGGACCAGTTGGGATAGCAATCGCAGCAATAGCGGCAGTTGTGGCAGTTTTAGCTATGGGTGTAATTAGAATGACTCAAATAGATGATGCCGTTCATCGTGTAGAGGGGAGCACTGGATTATTACATTCTCAATTACATGGCGTGGGTGATATGATTAGTACCGTTCATGCAAATACAGCAGGACTTGGGGCATCATTTGAAGATGTATCAAGTGCAGTTTCAGATTATAGTAATGCATTTGAGGGAACGCAGGCAATATCCAAAGAAGTATTAAATTCAATGGTAGTATTGAATAAAAACTTCGGTGTAAGTACTGAAACTGCATCAAAATTAAATAGAGTTTTTCAAAACATTGGTGAACTTACTGCGGAACAATCACAGCATTTAATAGGACAAACGGTTGAACTTGCAAAACAATCTAACGTCGCACCAGATAAGGTGATAGAGGATATCGCAACTAATTCAGGAATAGCATATACGTTCTTCAAGGGGAACGTAAAGGAATTAGCAAAAGCCGCAGTTGAAGCTAGAAGGTTGGGTACTAATATAGGAGATTTGGCAAAAACAGCTGAAACTCTATTAGATTTTGAAGGTAGTATCACCGATGAATTAGAGGCTGGTGCGATGATGGGAACTAATTTCAATTTCCAACAAGCACGGACTCTTGCATATAGTGGTAATTTACTTGATATGCAAAAATCAATTTTAGATGAAATCCAAGCTAAAACCGATATAACCAAATTAGATATATTCCAACAAAAAGCATTAGCAAAAGCTAGTGGAATGGAATTTGAAGATTTGAATAAGCAAATTGAAGTTAGAAAACGTTTTGGTTCACTTGGTAAGGAAAATCTAGCAACAGCATTGGCATTATTCGATGCAGGTGAAGATATATCTAAAATATCTAAACACGATTTAGAGATTCAGACAGCTCAAAATAGATTGGACCAAGATAGACAGACTAGAATGGAAACTATGATGAATTCATTAAAAAGTGTAGGTTCTACTCTTATGGATGCATTTATGCCACTTGGAGAGTTACTTATCAATGTTCTTATTCCAGTTATCAAAACGGTGATGGCGATTTTTACACCACTTATTACACAAATTGGTAATTCATTTAAACGATTATTAGAACCATTTGATGATTTATTTGGTGGAAAATCTACAATGATATTTATGACCGCTTTAAAATTGATAGCAGCATATTTTATAGGACCTCTTTTATGGGGAATTCACATGGTGTTGGATATTATAGATGGGATTGTAACTTCCGTAGTTGGTATATTTAATGTATTTAAAGGCATTGGTCAGGTCATACAGGGAATTGCCACAGGTGATATGAAATTATTAAATACGGGATTTGAAAATATATTTGGAGGAATTACAACATTTTTTGACGGGCTATGGGAGATTTTGATATCACCATTTACCGCATTAATTGAAACGGTCCGTGATATATTTGGTGATGTGTTCATTTGGATTGGAAATCAATTTAAAGATATTGTTCCTGACTGGATAATGAATTGGTTAGCTGGTGGGGGTAGTATAACCCAGACAGTAAAAAATGAAATGTCCCCAGGTGGAGCAGGTAAATCAACGGCAGGTAGTATTCATGATGGTATTGTTCAGAATGGTAAAATTATATCAACTAATCCTAAAGATACTTTAATAGCAACACAAACACCTGAAACACTATTGAATGGTACAGCCCCTGTGAACAATTATGCAGTTGATAATAGTGAACTTATATCAAAAATGGATGAAATGATAGCAGCAATACGTGGTGGCAAAGATGTCTTTTTAGATAAAGAAAAAGTTACCAATTCAATAATGAAACAAAGAGAAAAATCAAATGGTAATATATTTGGATTAGGAGTGGCGTAATTATGGCAAGAACATTAAGAGATTTATTCACAAAATCAGAGTTTGATACTTCGGTTAAACAGGAAACAGAAACCTTTTTAGAAGAAGAAACAACTGGAATCCGTATCAAAAGTTTGGTGGATATAAACAATCCATTGATTTATGGTAACGAGGCAACTCGTATTGCATTACGGACTACACCAACACTTGATAGTATGAAATCTGCTACAGGTGGGGAACTTAGCTCAGGTGGCTTAATAGATAAAGGTTTAAATAAATTAACAGGTGGTAAAGTTGTATCATTATCAGGTATACGAGACACGGTAAATACTACATTAGGTATTCCAGTTCCATTGATTCCAACACGAGTTGCTGCAAAAATGGAAGAGGGTTTAACGGCTCAACAAGTACTGGATTTAAAAAACGGTACTGAACTTGGTAAAATACTAAAAGAATCCGGTGGAAAACCAAAAACCATAATAACACAAGGTATCGGTGGTGGTCTTAACTTCGCCAAAGATGTATTAAGAGATACACTTTTTGGTAAAAAAATCGCCCTTGGTGAAGCAGATGGCAACCTTAATGGATTTAATGGGCATATATACAATTCCGAAAATACATACGAAGATGAGGCACGTAATATGGGTATCACCGATCCCATAGAAACAAAAGAAGATTTTAATGCATTTACTCATGTTAGACATAATCATGTAAAGCAGATTGATTTGTCTGATTTTTCACCAATATATGGAGTTGACAGAAAGAGTAATTTATGGAATTCCAAGTTGGGTGTACATCTATTAGAGATAAACAATCTCCAGATGCGGCAGAAGGGGAGGAACTTTCAAAATACTCACCAGTTGATAAATACACAGGCGAATTTGGTGATATTGAAAAACATGATAGTAAAGCAATAGACAGTTTAACATACGGAATCGGTTATAAAGATCCAGAAACCGGTGAGTTTTCAGATTCATTAAACTTAACAGATGCTATAATCCCAAACGCTGATACTGAAAAATACGAAGGTATGGATTTAGTTCCTTTTTGGATTGGATTTGTTGGTAGTAGTGGTAAAACTCACTTTAGAACATTGTTGACTGGAATTTCAGAAACGGTTACGCCATCTTGGAATGAGTCTAACTTCTTTGGTAATCCATTTTCATTCCGCACATATAGCACAATTGCCCGTTTAGTTGTATTTTCATTACAAATATATTGTATGAGTAAAGCTGAATTGGATAAAAATTGGGCACGAGTAGAGCAATTAACACAATATTCCTATCCGAGATTTGAAACGGTAAATGGAACAGAAATTGTAAAACCACCAATAATTGAATTTAGAATTGGTGATGTGTATGTTAATAAAGTTGGTATTATAGATAGTTTAAGTTACACCTTTCCAGATAACGGAACTTGGGAATTGGAAAAGGGAAGTATAAAGCCAAAATTCATTGATATAAGTCTATCTATTACATTCATTGAACAGCCAGATGTATTAACAAATGGATTATATGGAGTTCGTAAAAAACCAGAATCAACATATTCAGGAGATTCAAAAACTCAACCAGCATAAAACAACATAAATTATGGCAAGTAGATACGATAATAATAGTATTAAAAAATTAGATAATGGGAGACATGTATATAAATCAAAAATATATCCGAATATACCGTTAAAAAATGATGATGAGTATGTTGTAACCCAAACCGGTGATAGGTTAGATACACTTGCATATCAATTTTATGGAGATCAATCATTATGGTGGATAATCGCATCTGCTAATAATATACATGATGCCGTATTCGCATTGGATGATGGTACAATTTTAAGAATGCCCAAAGATTCTGCCAATATATTAAATAATTTTAAATTATAAATGTATGCAATTATATACATCACTTGGAGTAATAGATACTGAAATTGAAAAAACTATACGCTCACGAACAGGTACAAATAATGTAAATGTTAGTAATTTAATTCCTTGGATTCGAGTAGCGTCTGCCGTAAAAGACGGAATGGTATTGGAAAGTACAAATTCATCCAACACATTTAAAACGGAATATGGACAAAGTGGAGAATCTGGAAAAATCGGTAGAAATTTCAAAGGTGTTGAAGTTTACGCACCAGGAACAGATAGGAGTTTTAGACCATCACCGGTTATTGAGTCATTGTCCGTAGAAAATGGTAATCAGGGATTATCCAGAAAATCTAAATTTCAAATAACCTGTTTCACATTAGCACAAGCCGATGAACTTGCTAAATATTTCTACGAACCTGGATATACTGTATTGGTTGAATGGGGTTGGAATATAAGGGATTCTGTAGAACATCGTGCAAATCTAAAAGATGGAGGTGCCCAGGCAATAGCAGATTATAATAAATATAAACATATTTTTGAAAAAAGAAATCTATCAAAGGGAACGTATGATGGATTTATGGGATATATTACTGGCGGCGGATTTTCTAACGGTGATAATGATACATATGTGATGGATGTTGAATTAACTACCATTGGCGAAATTCCATTATATTTACAGATTCAAAAGGCAGGTAATTTTACCAATCCAGAGGAACATAAAGAGGAATCCAAAACCGGCTTGATTTACGATTTAGATGCCATTTCTGCTGAAAGTGATATCGGTAAATCGTTATTTATGCAAATGGTGAATAAGTTACCACCAGAAAAGCAAACCGAATCGGTGAAGCGTTTACTAACAGATACCGTTGGTGATGTAAATGGTAACCCCTGGACTGAACAATACAACTATGTTAATATGGATTCACTTGTTCCAGAAATATTATCTAAAAAAATAGAGGATGGTGCATTACCTATCAAAGAACAAAATGTAAAGATCCCAAAAGGATTGGAAATTATATCAACATCAGGATATATTAGGGCAGAACTTGCATTTAAAATTTTAAATTCATATATTGTGGATTTGGAGCCAGATAAAAATAATACAAAGGGTCAATATAGTTTTATAATAAATACAAATGATACACTATTAAGAGCACATCCATATATGTTCTCAACTGATGGTTCAAAGGTATTTATACCAAATACAAAGCACCCGTCATTTAACATAGACCGAGTAATTAAGACTACTCAACAAACACCTGCTGAATTCGTAGGGAAATCTGATGGGGTTTCCTTTAAAATTATTGACCAGTGTCCATGGCCAAAATCAGATAAACCTAAATACGCATTTCCATCCACAATTCCAATTGGACCTGGAACAGGAGACATTAAAATAAGAACATATCCTGAACTTGGTACTGCACCAAAACAAGCAGATGCCGAAACCTTTGGATATTTAAGAAATTTATATATTAATTTTGATTGGTTTCTTGATATTATAACAAGGCCAAATTATGTAGCTAAAGATATTTACTATGATTTATTAAATGGAATCTCAATGGCAGTTAACTCACATTGGGAGTTTGAATTATTGGAACAAAGTACAGATGATGAAAACAGAACAATTCATATGGGTGTGGTTGATACTACATTTATGGGTAAGGTTAATATACAATCAAAAGATGGGGAAACTTCAATAGGTGGTAATTTTAAAATACCCTTGTTTAGTACTAAAGGAACTAATACTCCATTTATAACGAGTAATTTGGATATGAATATACCTGCGGTTATGCGTAATTCAATTTTAGGAAAACGGAGCGTGGCGGGACTTTCATTTGAACATCAAACAGATGGTGTCACATTAGAAGATAAAAGTTACCAACGATTTTTTAGTAACGAACCAGATCCAGTAATGGTAATTCTTAATACTATTAAACCCAATACCGGAGAAACCACCGGCGTTTACGGTCCGTGGTACACCAACATAAAAGCGTCACCCAATCCCGCAAATACCCAAACCACATCAACAGATGAAATACGAGAACAAAACTTAACATTATTTTTAAAATTGGCTACAATTGTACCAACAATACAAGATAGACGGAAAGCCAATTTAGAAGATATTGATGTATCAAGTGTGTTAATGGTAGTTGCGTGGAAAGATACTGCATTTTTAAAATATGTGGAACAATACGCAAAGAAATTAGCAAAAACAGAAACCAGTAAATCCGAGGGAACACGTACAGTAACAAACCCAGCAATATTGGGTATTGAATTTTCATTTGATATATTAGGAGTATCCGGTTTAAAAGTAGGTGATTTATTCCAAATACAGGATATTCCAGGTCAATTTAAAAATGGGATATTTCAAATATTCACCACATCACATTCATTGTCATCAGGTATGTGGCTGACATCAGTAACCGCTAGAATGAGAAATATGTAATATTATGACAGATTCAAAACAACGATATAACGAACTTACCAATTTCAATTCTAAAAACTTGAATATAGCACCACGTATAGTTATTCCAAAATTAAAAGAAACTGATTACAATCGTGGGTATATCGTTAGATATTTTGCTCAAAAGGCAAATGATATATCCAATCCCATATCCGAAATATCGGAATCCGAGCAAAATAAATTAAAAGGTTCGGCTATGTATGCTACTACCAATTTACGGTGGAGGATATCAGGTCCTAAAGATCCAGTATATGACACCAACGGTAAAATAAAGGATAGGGGAGTTAGGGAATCTAACAAAATTTCCATAAAATTGGCATCGGATATGATACCCAATTTAAAATTTTATTTACCAAATTTAACACAATTTAATCGTTAATACTTGTTTAGTTCAATTTCATTACGTACATTTACTATGTAATAAAAAGGGAGTTAAATACTTAAAACGATTAAATTATGAAAAAGTTATTCAAAACACATTTCAACAACGGATTAGTTCATTATGGTATTGGTGTAGTTTCCACACCAGATTCTTACTTGAAAGGACATATTCAATTGGCTAAATTCCATTTAAATAATCCACACATTCATACAATTACTTCATTTGAAAAATTGATTTTAAACGAATTACCAGTAGTGAGTTTGGTATTTGAAGGTTTGGATGAGGAAGTTAGATTAAAAAGGGATGTGTTGATTGATGATGATAACTGTATGAATTCCAAAAAATCAATTGATGTTAGTGGTGAGAGAGTAAAAATTACACCAACCTTAATAAGTAAAACTTTCAGTAAATTATTGAAATCCGCAAGTGGAAATATCGTTAATTACATTGAGAAAGAATATGGTCTAAAAAATGGATTTAAGGATGGTATGAGGTATTCAAATCAACATCCCATTAACAATTCTTATGTTGAATATGTTGGGGTTTTAGAGAGAGTTTAAAAAAAACCTCCCCAAATCAGTAAAACTTATTTAATACATCTAAAAAGGTGGGGACTCATTAGGATTTCCCACTTTTTTTTGGTATATTAACTATATGAAAAAATTAGAAGAACCCACCGACATTTTTGATAATACTTTATTTGACCCACACAATACTGTAAATGGTATGTCATACGATGAATTTGCAGAATGGGTAGGTGAGGCAACTATATCTGAAATAGAAGAAAGTATATTATTATTCGCAAACGCACAGATGTATCAGCATGTGGATATTATGAAGATATGCGCAAACGGAAAACGATTAGAGGAAGAATGAAAAAAATAAATCCAACGATATTTGTATAATCAAAATTTATTCCGTACATTTACTATGTAGTGAGAGAGAGAGAGTTAAACCTTAAAATATAAATTATGACTTTAATTGAAGCGGGGTTATCGGATAAATTAGCACATTGTTTAAATGAAAATAAATTTTATACTACAACGGATGTGGTAGACCTTTATAGAAAATACGGGATTGATTGTTTTTGGAAACTTCGATTATTCGGAAAGGGGAAGATGGATGAGCTTAAATTAAAAATTAACAAGTTGGATATTCTTGTACCCCGCAATCCAACCGTCAGTAAATTGATACTTGATTCGGAATTAAAGAGAATTGGTAGAGCAATCCATACTATACTGTTTTTTGATGATGTTATTGATTATGGAAAATTAATTGAATTAAATAAAGAATTAGAATTATTGTTATCGAAATAGTTGTGATTTTAATTTAATAAATTAAAACTTAAAACGATTAGGTTAATCTAATTAAATTTCGTATATTTGTAAAAATATAAAACAATCAAAAAATATGACGTGTATAGTAGGTATGATTTCCAATAATAGTGTCACATTGGGTGCTGATTCGGCTGGTGTTAGTGGTTTGGATGTGGTTATAAGAAAAGACCCAAAGATATTTAAAGTTGGTGAATTTGTAATCGGGTGTACATCAAGTTTTAGAATGTTGCAACTTTTACGATTTTCCCTTAAACTTCCAGATATAGGATCAAAAGATGTATATGAATACATGTGTACTGATTTTATAAATTCTGTCCGAAAAACATTTAAAAAGGGCGGATACTTACAAACGGTAACAAAGGGTGATGAGCGTGGCGGTACATTCTTGGTAGGTGTACGTGGTAGATTATTTAAAATATGTGAAGATTTCCAGGTGGGAGAATCTGTGGATGAATTTGAAGCAATTGGTAGTGGTGAAGATTATGCAAAGGGATCATTATATGATACTTGTCCAAGTAGAAATTCATCAACTTTCTTGACAAAAGATCGAATTATTAGAGCACTTGAAGCAGCCGAAAAATTTAACGCGGGTGTGGTTGCACCCTTCGTATTAGAAACAATTTAAAATAATGAAAACATATAGAATCAAGGAATGTAATTACCAATATAGTAAGAAGCAATTTAAAATTGAGCGAAAGTCGATATTTGGATTTTGGTATAATCCAGATAATATTGATGGTGAAATTACTGGGTATCATGATACTTTAGAATCGGCTGAAAGGAGAATTCAAAGTAAATTAGATAAATGTCTAACCAAAGTGATTAAAATAATATCACAGTAAATATAAAATAATGAAACGACCAACAAAAACCGATTTTGTAATCAAATCCTTTGGATCATTTGGAGAATATGAAACTTCAACAAATTTCCGTGGGTATGCAAAGGCATTAAACGAATATGTAGAGTATTTAGAAAGTGAACCAAACCTTGTACGATATACACTTGTTCGTAATGACGTTATAGTAGTAAAACAAGGATATAATGCATTAACATCCGCTCCATATGAATCCCTTTATGAATTTGGTTATTATACTGATTATGGATGTGTGGTATATAAGAGAGGTGAGCGTAGTCTACAAGATGCATATTCATTAAAATTGGAACATATCCGGTTGGCAACTGATATTGAATTAAAAACTAAAAATTGGGGATTTTAGTATGCAGATAGTGGAAACCTACGAACAAAAAGAAATATTCCTTAATTATTGGAATACCGAATCCTGTATCATTTTTCCAATATGGGTTGATTTGGAAAAGCACCCATTAAATAACGAACTTTCATTTTTATATATTCGATTTCGTGATGATGAAACGGATCAGGGTTCATATAAAATGGATTGGATATTGCCATTTAAGCATAATGATTGCGAACACCTTGAAATTGATTTAAGTAGTTCAACCCAGAATAAGAAAGTTTACAATAAAAAGGGACTTATGCAGATGAATCTAAAAATTCAGAAGATGTATGATTTCCAGTTAGATTATTTTACAAAAAACAATTCATTACCATTACTTGAATCATTTACAGAGGGTTTAACGAACTTTTATAGTAAATTGGGATTACGTGTTGATTTAGGTAATAGTATCTCTATAATGAGGTGGGGTAGTGTTCTACAAGGGGTTACAGACCAATATGTTGATACACATGAGATAGACTTTACAGACAGTTGGGTTGATGATAGGTTGATACCCACATTATCGAGAGTAGAACAAATCGGACTTCGGGTCGTCCAGAAAAAATTTATTGATAAGTGGCCTTCTGCCGAAAAACAACTAAAAGATGATATAGTTTTCACAGAGTACAACCCATACACAGTTACATCAAGACCATCCAACCGTCATGGGGGGGTGAATTATGGTGCTTTGAATAAAAACGATGGTACACGAGAAATAATCATACCGAGAGAGAATAAGATATTCTTACAATTGGATTATGATGCATATCACGTTAGGATTATTGGAAAGATGATCAATTATGAATT
>JGI1221J11331_1000278_pt1 | contig 16748 bp, 26 predicted proteins | sample LakVidmifraction_4_FD_11331 | JGI IMG/M metagenome (IMG submission 11331) | reverse complement strand
TAACCTTTTATAAAGTCTAATTTATATTCATTTGGGATATTTGTAAATATATTGGAATTTTCTGACGTTTTATTTATAGAAAAACCTAATTCAATTATATTTATTTTGAATTTGTTTATATGAAAGTTCATTTTCAATATGTTCTTTTTGATACAAGTTTTTAATTTTTTCTTTTATTTCCATAATTTACACCTTTTGTGCAAGTTATGTAATGATTAGCAATAAACAAAATAATTTCACCGATTTTGCTTCATTTTCATTATATATTTCTATATAACAGGGCTACACTTTTAACCCATAAGAACAATCCTGATTTGGATCACTGTCACATGACTTTCTTTCCATTTGTACCAATCTACCTACTTTGATTCTAAAAGTACTTGTTCTTTTATCGGTATAAGTTGTGGTATCTTTTTCAAAAGTAGATTCAAGTCCTTTTTTATAAAGTGTGTTTAAATTACCTACATACATAAAACTACCTTTGACTAATTCTTTATTTTTATTCAATAATATATAAGCACCATCAACAAGTTTACCTACTCCATACTTTTTAGGAGACTTCTTCCATCCTTTTACTTTCACCCAATTGGATGATACAAAAGAATGTAAATCAGATGACTTACCTTTAGAATGAATATTAACATTTCTATATGCTACAAAGTAACCATGAGGAGTAAGTGTAAATTTACCTCCTTCAAGAAACCCAAACAAATCCTGTCTTGCTCTTGGATCTGGGTTCATAGAACACATTTTCCAAAAGTTAATCAATGCATTTAGTTCTGTTTCATCACTCGTAGCTACAATAGCTTCTGCCAAAAATTTAGGAATTGATAAGTTAATTCCTTTCATATAAATAGAATTTTCTTTTTGTTCAAATACTAATTCATTTTTATATGTTTTGGTAAGAACTGTTTTAGCCAATACCTTTGTTTTGGTAAGTTCTACCTGTTTTACTTTTTGTACCAAATCAAAATCAAGTTCTACCTGACTTTTATTTGGGGACAATAAAGCAAGTACTTCTTCTCCACTATTTGAGTTGATCATTTTTTCATATGCATCAACTACTTCTTCTCCACTGTTATATGTTTTGGTCTTCATTTGACCACCAATATAACATACTACAGTAAGTCCTACTCTTGCTATTTTCATAATTTTTTTAATTTTTATTTTAATTTTAAATATTCAACATATGAAGTAATGTAAAGTTTTAAACTACCTAGTGAGCCTGTTCCACCATAACTATAACTATTATAAATATCTGTAGACATAAATGTACTACTTAAAAAACTTACATTATCATTAATATAATTGTATTCTTGATCCACAAATAAATCTTTTACAAACTGTACTATTTCTTGTTTAGTAGTATCTTTTGTTAACTTCGTATCAAATAAAGACCCTTTTTTAATAATACTAAGTTCATCCACCAGTTTAAAATCATGAAATAAAATAAAAGACTTATCTTTTTCACTAATATTAACATTACCATTACCATAAGTACCTACTTTAGATATTAACTGTAGATAAGATAAATTGTTTTCTATAACAGTATTATAGTCCAGATAAGCATCTTCAATACTTTTTACATTAAGTTTAGCTTCTTTGTCAAGATCTAATACTTCATTTGCTAAACTTAATGAATGATCCAATATCACTTTAAAGTTATCTTTAAATAGAGTTCTGTCTGTATCTGTAATTATTTCCAGATAAGTTTTAATATTCAGTAACTTTTTATCCAGCTTTTTAATTTCATTCAATAACTCTTTATTACCCATTAAATAATATATCAATAGTTTTTTACTATAGTCAATATTATTCATAGATTGTCTTTGATTTACCAATTTAGATAAATCCAGTTCATTAAAGTAATTAACAGCTGTATATACCTTTATATAAAGATCTTTGTTAGCTACCAAATAATCTTTATAATCTATTGTTAGTTTTGCATCTTCTAATTTTTTCATATTTAATCTTGATATCATACTCATAAAAGGTACTTTTTCTACTCCCAGTGTTAATAAATTTTTTGTTAAGAAAAGTAATGCATTATATTTTTTTGAATCTTCTTTTGTAAAGAACAATCCTTTTTTACCATTTAATTTGATCTTAATTTCATCTATGGTATAATTACATGATTCATTTCTATAATCTACGCCAGCAAACCTGTTTATACTATAATCTGTTACTGGATAATTAGGTTTAGAATATAAATCTAGTATTCTTCTAATAGTAATTTGAGTATCATCTCTTTTAACAGATTTATTTACAAGGCCATTATCTTTCTTATACTTATCATACCATTCATTAGTAGCTTTACTCAATAAATCACTTAAATAAAGACTGTTATCAGTAACATATTTCTCAAATAATTCTTGAAATACTTTTATATACTTTCTCCACTTAGATTTATCTTTATAGATTTTTACATCATGATTGAGAAATGTTTTATAAATAGCTAAAGATTTATTATAATCATCTATTATATGAATTTCTCCTTTACAACCAAGTTCTTCCTGAATATATGTTAGAAACTTTTTACTAATAACTGGTTTTTTATCTCCAACAGTATCATCTATAATAATAAGCTTATTTTTTTTATCTTTTATAGCAGCCCCCAAAAAATTTATTTGTCTATATCTTGCTTTAGTAAAATTAATATTCTGTCTTTTTTTTTCTTTAGTACAAGTATATACTTGACTCAGAACATAGTTAGGAGTATTTTCTAATGTAGTACCTTCCAGTTTCTTAAGATAAATATTATTAATCTTAAGATCTATTAAATCTATATGTTTGGATAAAATAGAATTTAAATTACAATTAATAATAGATTCATTAAATTTTCCAGTATTATTCCTTATATCATCTGTGTTACTCTTATAAGTACTGTCAACATTAGAAGGTAAATCTAAAAAACCATTAATAAAATTTTCTAGATTGATATTGATATTCTTATCTTTATCAAGAACTACAGAAAAAGTATGAAAATTTACTTTATCTACCCAATATTTATCAAAGTCATCATATCCTTTAGACTGTAGCTGTACATTGAATTTATCAAATAATTCTGTAATTGCAAGTTTTGTTTTCTCTCTGATTTTTTTGATTACATCATCATTGTATCTTAATTCTTCTCTGCTATAAGTAACCATAAGTTCTCCTATATCAAATTTAAGTGCAATATTAAGAGGAATTTGTTTATTCAATCCAGGATATACCAACTTATAATCAATTGGATAGTTTACTTTACCTACACAAGCATTTAGATTATTTGAGTTATCTGTTCTGTAAACAAAGTGTTTACCCTCATATATAGTAAAATTATTAATTTCAATTAAAACAGCTTCTATTTTAGGTTTAATAAATCCTAATGTGCTGTCAATGTTTACATAAACATTATCAAAAAATGTAAGTTGTTCTTTAATTTCTTTACAAAAATTACCAATGTCTCCTAAATAATAGTTATCATTGTTTTGTACTCCTTCATGTATGTATAATTTAATATCAGTACCATTTCTCTGATCTACAGGCATTTCCATTATTTTGTCAATAGCTGGTTTCGTAATGCCTTTTCTCATGATATATGAGTACTTGATTCCTTCGTAAATAGTATCTATAAAAAACAAATCTACGTAAGATAAAGGAGACTTGGATCCGATTCCAAAAGCACCTATATAATCATTACTATCTGATTTAGTACTGTTAAGATAACTTAAATATATTTTAGATATTCTTTCAGGGGATAATCCTACTCCTACGTCACTAAATTTAATATAAACTCCACTATCATCTTTTGCCAAAGTAATAACAACTGCATCATTAACTTTAGCTTCTATATGAGAATCAAAACAATTACTTGTAAGTTCTCTTACTATACTACCAATGTTGTTTTTATAGGGATTAGCAAACATCTCCCACATTTTAGCTAATTGTTCTGGATCAATTCTAGCTTCTTGTGACTCTAAATCGTATTCTTTTGAGTTATAATCTACTTGATTTTTTATTTCTAATTTCATGTATTAATTAATTTCTTGACAAATATATGTTATCATATTGTCTATAGTTTTTACTACTCTATATCTATCTCCATGTTCAGATTTGTATTCTGATTCTATAATAGAAGCCAACAGTTTATTTTGTATACTCATAACACAACTTTCAAGATATGCTCTTGTTACATTATATCTTTTTTCTTTAAGTGTATGTTTAATAAACATGGCTTCTCTATATGAAAGATTTAAATCTACTAAAGTATTAATTTCTAATATTTTAGCTTGGATTTGTTCTTCTTTATTCATTTTTTACTTGTTTAAGTAACTCAATAAATTCTCCTTCTTCCATAACAACTACACTGTCATACTTCTTCCTCCCTTTTTTATGAAAAATCATTTTAGGGTGATTTCTTTGAGGATCTGTTGGGGGATAATTAGCTATAAGAGCTGTCTCCATATCATTAAAAATTGTTTGGTAGTTTATGTTAGCTACCACTGATTTAGCCTGAACATTAAAAGGTATAAAAGCTAAGTCTACCTTACTGTCATCAAGAAGTTTTGAAGCTTGTCTTGATGTCTTACAGTAAGAGTGACCCAAAGCTCTAAATATTTTAGCTAAATATCTTTCAAAATCATGTCCTTTTGTACGTGAATAAGTAGGAGATCTTACTTTTTTAATTTTTTTAATATCACTCATTCTTTACTTAATTCATTTTTTAAATCTTCTACCATTTGATTTTTTAAAGTAATAGCAGCATCAAATCCATCAGTAGTTATTTTAATAAACTCCATATTCATAAATTGAACGAAATTAAGTAAAGCTTCTATTTCTGTATCTCGACCCCAACTATCAGTACTAGTAGCTAATCCTTCTTGAATTTTTCCATTTATACTAATCCAACCAAACTTTTTGGTCGTTCTTACTCCTATACTTTGTAATTTAAATATAGTCCATGATACTATATTTTCATCATGGGAATATATGCTTCTACAGCATATATAGATTCTATTTTATTTTCTACCATTCTATATCTGTTTTATTTTTTTCTACTAATATTTGATTACATACTTCAAAACAATCATTATGCTTCCAAGGTCTGTTTTGATACTTTGCTGCAACTGGATGTTCTGATGCTAATGCATAATGTGGAGGACTGACTATATATTCAAGATATGAATATGCTTCTTTACCCCACAATATGAATACAACAGGGTCTAACTTTCTATTAATAGCTTTGATTACTTCTATAGTAAATTCATCCCAATATTCTTTATGTGAATTAGGCTTACCTCTTTCTACGGTAAGAGCTGTGTTTAGAAGTAATACTCCCTGTTCTGCCCATGGAGATAATTTTCCACTTAATAAATTTACATTAAAATGAGATGGATCATATGCCTGATATGCTTCGTGTATACTATCCATTGATGGACTTACATAATTTTTACACTCAAAAGCTAATCCTGTTGCATTACCATCATGGTAAGGATCTTGTCCAAGTATTACTACTTTAACATCAGAAAATTTAGTTACCTTAAAAGCTCTGAATATATCTTTAGGTTCTGGATAGCATGTATTCTTCTGATAAGACAATGCTGCTGTATATATCTTATCATAAATTTCATCAGTTATTCTTAGTCTCAGAGGGTCATACCAATCTCCTAATTTATCTTTTAATAACTCAAATTTCATGTTAATATAATTCTACATTTTGTTCAATCCAATCTGCAATTTCTTCAAATGTAAAACCATCATCATCATTTAGAATAGCTAATTTCTTAGGTAAACTCAGACTACTCTGTAACTCCATTGGAATTTTATCTAATTTTTGATCAGTATTTAAACTAGATAGTGATTCTAAATTAATAACTGGATAACCNGCATTCATAAAATTAATAGTTTCCAGAAACTCTTGGTCATAAGCTATAACACAAGCGACTCCCAAACAACAATAACTATATTTATTATGTTCTGTCATAGGATCTTCATAATTATTTAATGTACATAAAGCATTATGATTTTGTTCATAATCTCCACTTCTTAGAGCTGTTAACCATTTCTCTGTAAACTCTTTTGGTAGTCTATATTTTTCTTGTTCTTTTATTTCTTCTTCCATTATTTCTTTTTTAATAAGTTTTTAATTAAATTATTCAGTTCACTCAAATCATAAGCATCAACTACATCTGATGGATCTTTAGGGCAATCTTTGGGATTGTTAATATACTCTACTGAAAACTCTTTTGTAATCTTTGTGGAATGAGTTACTCCAGCTTCATCGTTATCATAATATACTATTATTCTGGTAAATCTATTTTTAAGCTCATCATACATTTCCTTTGTAAAATGTTGTTTTTCTGTATGAGGAGCTATAGCATTATAACCTAGTTCATCCAATACCATGATATCTTTAAGAGAAGAAGTAATAAATAATATCTCTCCTTTTTGAGGAAGTTGATTATATCCCTGCCAAACAGTTTGAGTGTTTATATTAGAATACCATTTACCTGTACTATTGGTCTTTAAGGGTTGATATATTTTAAATATACCTTTATCAAAAAAATAACCATAACATAATGGTTCTGTATAAAACTTTTGTTCACCTATCCAAAATCTTGTTAAAGGATATACATTATACTTATAAAGAGTATTAAGTTGTATTTCATATTTATCAAACCAATATTGTCTATCTCTATCAAGCCAATTTCTATTTTTTATTTTTATACTATAATGTGGTTTAGGTTCAGGTTTGTAATTAGTTATTATTGGTTTTGCTTTAATATGATCTATTTCTACTCTACCCATAGCTTTTTCATTCATAATAAGATTTAAATTAAAATCTCTGTTTATAATTTTAAGAGCTTGGTAATAAGAACAACCATATTTATACTTTACAAAACTGATAGAGCTACCTCCTCCCAATCTGTAATCATTATATAAAAGCTGTCCATTTTGTTTACTTACATATATACCAAAAGAAGGAGTTTCATCTACTCTAAAAGGAGAATTTGTTAGTCTGCCTATAGTAAAATCACCATAGTAATGATAAAATATATCATAAGGACTTACTTTTTTGAATACATTTTCTGTAGTTAAAGGATTTGTAGCTACTTTTTCAAAATCTAAGTTTAACATTTATTTTATTGTTTATACTATTAAGGCAATAAAAAAGAGGGAAGATTTCTCCTCCCTCTGTTTAATATTTAATCAGTCTTTTTATTACCAACCAGTTTTACCAGCTCCTTCTTGAACTGCTGGAGATCCTGTTGCTTCTACTTCTACTTCAAGTTTTTTAAAGTCATACTGATTTTCTTTGTCATACTTTAGTTTAGTATCTTCATCAGCTACTACAGGATGCTCTGCACCTTCTTCAATAGCTTCTGCAAAAGGAGCAAGACCAATTAAAGCATTTTCTTTTACTTCTCCATTTTTATTCACATATTCCTGACCACTAAATTTTATACGAAGAGATTTACCTCTAAGTAATTCTTTTAATGCATCAATATCCTTAGCAGCATTAAGTTCTTCTTCAGTTACTACTTTGGTAGCAATATGTTTAATCTTTTCTAAAGACATTTTCATTGCTTTTTCACTTGTATAGAATTGGAATTTTTTGCTACTGTCTTTTCCACCTTCTTTGGTATACATTTCAATCTCAATGAATGGAGTACCACTTTGGGAAGCTCCTTGAGTCACATTACCAATGATAATATGATTTTTAATACCTGGGTAGATAAACTTTTGATTACTACCACCACCTACATTTACTTCTACTTCTTTAAAATCAAATAAATCTGCCATATTCTTCTTCTTTTTGTTAATTATTAATTGTTTTTCTGTCACAAATATACCCTATAATTGCGACAATTTAAAATATTTTTACTCGTTATTACTTAAATTAGTCAATATAAATGTCCTCCCAGAATGCTGTTACTTCTCCAGTTTCCTTATTGGATTCTGCAAGAAGAATGTCTTTTCCATCAAGATGAGGGCTTCTATTTCCTGATACAATTTGTCCATCAGTTTTAAAGCTAACAAATAATTGATTCTTTTTTCTATAAATATATCCAATAGCATCTACATTTTGAGTTACCAGTTTGGATAGTTTACCAGTTAAATCCACTTCTATTGAAGTAGCTTCTTTATCTTCTTTTTGTACATATTTATCTTTTGTATGTCCAATCAAGATTAATCTTTCACATAAAGGTGCAATACTGTTAATAAGCAATGCATATGCATCTCTTACAAACTTATACCCCAATCCTTGAGGTAACATTTTGAGTTCAACAATATCTCCTTTAAATTTACTGCCCAGAGAGGTTTGTTTAAATAAATTAGGAGCTATTTCATCAGCAAATTCTTCCAGTTTGGTAGCTGTATCAATAGCAATGTACTTGTAAGGTACTTTACCAGTCTTTTTCTTTTCAGCTTCTAAAGCATCTACAATTTCTCTTAATTCTACACTGTTGTTAGCTTTGACATGCATGGAATCCACGAAGGCTGTTCCATGTTCTAAATCTATGATTAAACAATCATCAAGCTTAGCTATAGCAGTAGTTTTACCTGTCTTTGGTAAACTATACAGAAGTAATCTTCTTGGAGAAACTGTACTTGCTGGTATTCTTTTCTTTGGTAATTCCATATTTTTTTACTTATTTAAATAGTCATATATTCTATAAATTCTTCCATTTAAAGGATGACCATAATGATCATATATAATAAAACTGTTATTTTTTAGTAAATTATATAAAGTATCTACAAATTCTTTAGAATATGTTTGGCATCCAAAAGTTACTCCATCTTTATTAAATTTAGCATCATAATTTTCAATGTTGATTTTAGGAGTAACATCTTTATCATATTCTTCTTTAGTAATAAGTTCATCTACAGATACAGTATTCAAAAGGTTATTTTCATCTACTCCTTTTATTAACAATTGCCAGTTTTCTGTTGGATTGTTTGTAAAATAATTATGACTTAATTGTGAAAAATTACCTGTGCAACTTTCATCTCTATTTACTAAAGTCAATGACTTAATGGTAAGTTTTTTAAATTTATCTTCATTCCACTTACAGTAACAAACATCTCTTTTCTTAATATTATACTTTTCACATAAAAAAGTCTTAATCTCATCTTTAATCTGTTCTTGAGTTTTTTCTTCCTTATAGACAGGTTCAAACCAAGACATAATTCCAAGATCTTGTAATTTTGGTACATAATAAGACAACATACCTGCTATAATAAAAGGATCATGAGCTGATGTTAAAACCAATGCTTTTAATGCTACTTTTTCATATTCTGGAGATATTAACTTGTAACCAATTATTTTCTTATCCATTGTTTCTTCTTTTAAAACATATTTTTTAAATTGTTCAAATGTAATTTCAGTTTCATCGCTATAAAGAAAGAGACTAGAAGACCCTTTATTATCTACATAGTTATTTATTATAGGACGAGCATCAAATTTTTTAACTTGTTTCCATTTATGTAAAACATCAATATTTTCTTTAGTTACTTTAACACCCCATTTTTCAGGTAATACAAAGTTTTGATCCAGATATTCTTGTTCTGTTACTTCTCTCCAATGTTCAGGACTCCAACGAACGTGTGTAGTTACTGCTACATTAAGACAAGGAGAAGGATTATGTGTTTCTTCGTAAATCTTATTTTCTTCAAAAGAAGGCCAATCTCTTTTACTACCTATTAATCTATAGTATTTCATATTAATTTATTTTCCAGTTGATCCAAATCCACCACTACCTCTTTCAGTATCAGATAATTCATCAGCCCACTCCGTCAGCATTTCCTGATAAGGAATTACTACAAGCTGACCTACTCTATTTCCTGCTACATAATATTTAGGAACTTTATCTCCTATTTTGAATTTAAACATAATTTCTCCTCTATATCCAGAGTCAATTACTCCTACACAATTGACTAAACTTAGATCTACTCTATAAATAGAGCTTCTTGGAAACAAGAGTCCTACGTATCCATTTGGTATTTCTACAGCCAATCCTGTAAAGTAAGTAAATATATTACCTGTTTGTCCTCTGTAAGTAGCTGTAATATCCATTCCAGCATCTCCAGATTTTGCATGTGCAGGAAGTACAGCTGCATCTGTTAATTTCTTAAACTTTAAAATCATGATTCTATTATTTGTCTATATATTTCTTTATTCATTTCTTCTGGTCTTGGTAATTCCTTAAATCTATTTGTCTTACCATTAAAGTAAAGAGCGTCCTCTATATAACCTGAGCCAATTCTATTTTTAAGCACTATCAGAAGCCTGTATTTATCTTCCAGTTGTGTTATATCATGTCCTCCATAAGTCTTTATATTATGTCTTATAGGAGCAAATAAACCAAGCACAACGTGAGCATCTCTACCTGTTAATTTATTATCTGCAAGACCAGCTAAAGTAGGTTTGAATTTTTCTTCAATCTTTTCCCCCATTTTGGTAAATTCTGCTTTTTCACCCTTTTTTGTTAATTATAGAAGCTCTTTATCTTCTATTTCATCAGTTTCATTATTAGAGTATATCTGATGTTCGGACTATATCATCACTTATTTTATTAAGTGTCGGATGTTCGTGGGGATATTATATTCTAATATAAGTTTCAATCCCTAGTCTCTGAACCTGCACTAACCTTTTAGATTAATGATTGGCTGCTGATTGTCTTTCTCAAGAGTTTCCAGCAATTTATCCGATTTATAGCGGACAGTGTAATTTATAAATCATACTTTTACACATATATGGTAGGACTATTTTGTTAAATGTATTTATACATTTGGTTTTTATATAAATTCTGTTATGTTTTTTATTTCTTATATGAATATTACTTTCTATTTTAAAATTATCAAATAATATTTTTTGTAATAATTCAACATCATTTATAGAAAAATTATCAGTACATAAATAATAACCTCCTTTTTGAGATTTATATCCATCATCCTGAAACCAAATTGCTAATACTAACGGTGTTATTTTAATATTTTTAGGTATAATCTTTTTTTCTTCATACCATATATTCCTAATTTCATTAAATGATTTATTTTGAATAGTATTAAGTAATATATATTTATATATATTCTTAAATTTAATTCTATCATCATAAAATTCACATTCTGTTAATTTGCACTTTATTTCATTAGTTAAGATACTATACTTATATAATACATATTCTTTTTGTTTTATACTATGTTTTATTGATAACATAGAATTTTTATTTTTAGAAGTTTGTTTATTAAACAAATACTTAGTTATATAACCATCTCCTAAAAGACTACCAGTTATAAATTCATTAAGAATATCAGATATTATTACTGAATCTTTACTTTTAAATGGTGTAAAATGTCCAAAATTAATATTTTTATTCCTAGCATATCTTCTTATTGTAAAATCAGGAATATTTATTTTTTCTCCTATTTGTTTAGATGTCCTACCATCTATATTTTTTAATTCTTCATAAATTATTTTAATTTGTTCTTTTGTATATCTTTTCATATTTATTATATTTTTTCAAAAATAGTAAATATTTAATTAATATACAACAACAAACTATTTTAAGTTTATCCGCTGACTGTTGTTGAACATTAATGAAAAAATAATTATAGTGTTTAGTTATAATTTTTCTACCATAACTTGCACTCATTCTACTCATTGCTTTGTGTAATGTTTCAGCACCAGCTTCTTCTTCTATTAAAGAAAAGTGATCTACAATTACTCCAACATATTCATCTGGATTGTCAGGTACATAATGAGAATAAGCAAAATTCTTGTACTTTACTTTATCTTTAGTGATCATACCATACTCTTCAATTGTATTAGCAGCAATACAATGATCCTTTGTTTTATCAGTTAAAAAGTTATAGAAATAATGTGTACCACAGGATAATGAATAGTTTCTTACATACTTATATATTCCTGTAGGATTTGATATTGAATCTATTATTTCTACATAGTCTTCCAAATCATCAAAATAAGCTTCACAGTCTTCTATCTTCTTCATGATATCATCGTCAAGAGCTTTTTCAAACATCGATTGTAATTCTAGAATATCCAGACTTATACCATGAAGATCAAACATTCTGTTAGAAATCATATTTAACATAAACTCTTGTTTACTTTCTTCCAAAGCAAAATATAAGATTTTATAGCTTAATCCAGATTCAGGGTTTTCTTTAATCCATTTAATAGGTTGATATACAAAATTATATTTCGTGAATTGTGTTTTTCCAACACCTGTGCTCGCTGTCACTATCCAATTAGTTCCTTTAATAATTCCAGGTATTACTGTTCTTAGTTTAGGAAACCAGATGAATGGTATACAATTGGGTTTTAAATCTTGTTGAAGATTCTTTTTATTCTCTTTAATATGTAAAAGAGTACTTTTAAATAGTTTACTCATATTCCTATTATTTTTCTATAAAATACATCATTTTTATACCATGATATATCAAAGTAAATTAAATAGAATGGTTTATCTTCCCCTTTAAGACAATATTCATTACGTCCAATGTAAATACCCACATTTAAATTTCTCATAACATTTTATTAAAAGATCTATAATTACTATCTATCTCGTAATTGTCCTCTATTTCTTCACAGAATGAAGCTAGACGAGACATCTTTATTTTACTGGTATCTTCTTTACTTATAAAGTAATCACATCTCTGAAGATACTTAAATTGATTGTGTGCTTCCTGATCAATGTACTTTTGAGTAGCTCTGAGTATTTTATCTTTATCCGTATGTTCTGGATACTCTTTAAAAAACCATTCCATTTTTTTAATAGTAGATTTTTTATCAGCTATTTTTCCAGAAGCTCCTGTACTCTTAAATATTTTTCTATATTCATCAATCCATGATTCTATACCTACTTTTTCTCTGACTTCATTTTTGTTTATTTCAGTAAAGTCATGTAAATAAATAATATTCTTTTCCAGTATCTCATGTCCTTTAGCTCTTAATTCAAAGTCAAAAACAATATAATCTGTAATTTTAATATATTTATCTATCTGTAGTAGTTCAAGTAAAAGAGGATCCACATTATTGAGATCCTCTCCGTTGTCTTTTTTGTATAGAATGTATAACTGATCTATAGAAATATTTTTTGGTATATTGACTATATCAATAACCAAGCATTTCGTCTGACTCATTTTTATTATCTATTAAATTGTTTAAAGGATCAAAAGAATCAGCCATAAGCTGTTCTGTTTTTCCTTTACCATTACATAATTTGCATTGCTCATCATTCTCTATATTAGGTTCAAATACTACACCTAATCCAAGGCATTTAGGACATTCTACTAATATTTCATTTTCATTGTTGTTTTGTTTCATAATATTTACGTTAAAGTGTAAATATATGAATTATTTTCCATCTTTAAAATTCTGTACTTTTTCTTCCCAATCATCCCAATCATCATCATCTGATGCTCCTAGATCCTTAGCTATTTTATAATTTTTTAACTGCTCTTTGCCCATTTCTATTTGAAAAGATATTTTTGCATTTTGAATATTATAATTAGCATTTTCGAGTACTTCTTCTACAGATAAACTCATTTATCCTCAATATTTAACCAACCTACAATACCACCAAACCCTGTTAAAGCAGCTCCTGTATAAATTATTTCAGCTTTACCAATTGGTTCCCAATTACATTTGATTGCTTTTACTACGCATAATATTTCTCCTATAACAAGAAATACTACTATTGCTACAGTAAATAAACTTCCAATAATTCCTAATTCTCTCATAATTTTATAAATTTTTAATGTGATGATACTTAATTACAGAAGGATCAAATCCTTCCAATGCTTTTTTTACCCACTTTTCATCCTGAGTATCTACTACAGATAATATCCATATTTTAGCAATATGTCCATCTCTGTATCTTACTATTCTACCAATTCTTTGAATCAAGTCCAAAGACTTAGCATTTAATTGTACTATTAATGCACTATCAAGATTAGGTATGTTTTCCCCTTCATTCAATGCTTTAACACAACTTAATCTATCTATTTTACCAGCCTTAAGTTTCTTTAGATCAACATCATCTGTTTTTGAATGATATCTGTACTTACAAAGAATTTCAGCCTGAGCAATACTACCACTGAATATTAAAAACCTTTCTTTAGGTTTAAAATACTTTTTGATAATATATTGTGCAGTAGTAGTCTTTGTAGGTAAATCATATAGAAATCTCATTCTGTTAAGATACATGAACACTGGTACGTCTTTACCACTGAACTGCATAGCATTAATAATCTTTGTGAGAGAATTATATCTTGCTGTTTCAGAAGTCTTATATGATTTTGTTGTTTTTGGTGAGACTAAGAAATCCTGTTTTTCTGATAACCTAAGCTCTACTACATTAATTTCAAAAGGAGCTACAACACCATCTTTAACTCCTTGAGCTAATGGATAATTAAAAGATATCTTAAGTTTAAGTAACTTTAGAAGTTCTTTTTTTTCTTCATCTTCTGGTGGTGTTGCAGTCAATCCAAGTATTTTATGTACTTTATTTTGATTAAAGAATTCAGAATTTGCTGGAGTGATTCTATGACATTCCGTTTTGTTAATCTCTATATTTCTATAGAGTCCAGACTATATCTTAATATGTTTTTTACATTAGAAAAAGAATTAGAAATAGTACGTTCATTTTTAAGTATCATACTAATTAAACTAGTAGATACTTTAAAATATTTAGCACATTCTTTTATTGTTTGAAATTTAATTACAGTATTATCATTAAATAATACTTTTATTTCGAACTTTTTTGTAACTGTTGGTTTATTATTATGTAATTTAATAAAGTAATTTTCTGTATAATCTTTAGCATATACAAAATGAAATCCTTGTGTGCTTTTTGATCTTTTTGATAATACATTATCAACACTAGAATGACCTACTTTTAAATACAAAGCTGCTTCTTTAATAGAATTCCATTCTTTTATAAAATTACAATTTAAATCTAATTGAATAATAGCTTTACTTTTTTGTTCAGTTATAGATTTTATTGTATTTTTATTTTTAAAAATTACTCCTTGACCTCCTTTGCTAGTATTTGTTAAATTACTATAATTTTTAATCCAATATTTTTCTTTTTCTTCCCATTCATTTTCAAAACAATTTTCAATTAATTGTATAATTGGTTTATGATTTGAAATTGATAATTTATTAATCCAATTTTTCTTATGAGTTATTTTACCATTTTTAGAGTCCCAACAATGTTGAGATAATCTTTGTTTTAAAGATCTTGTGGTAATTCCTATATATCTAACTTCATTAGTTAATGGATCAATTAATTTATAAATTTTGTAAATTTTCTTTTGTGACATAGTGTCACAAATATAAAACATATTCCTCCCTTTTCCAAATCTATATTTTTATAGAAATGTACTCCTTGCGGATAGTCGTTGAACCTTATTCCTTAATTTAATAATAGGAATCTTGGCTGCTGATTGCCCAATCTTTATCTCTTTTACTATACTACAATCATTACTGTTGTAGGGAGTGTATAAAGCTCTAAGGGTATTCCAGTCAATTAAAGAGGTTTTAAATGGACATATAGTTCATCCATTATTACTAAATCAAACTCTTTATCTTTAATTTTATTAGCAGATACATAACAACTTCTTATTATATTCTTATTGTAAATACCAAGATTTTCCCATTTCTTAAATTCATCATACCATCCTTCATCTCTAAGAGTTTCAGTTGGTACAATGATTAGTATTTTAGCCTTGGGGTTTTCTTCTACAATTCTTTTAGCTGCTAATACACCACATCTGGATTTACCAGAACCTGTACACATAGCGAGTATACTTCTATAATCAAACTCTTTCCAAGATGATAATCCTTTAAATTGAATCTCATTCTTTTTGAAGAATATATCTAATACTTTTTCTACTTCTTTAGATACTTTTATTGAATTGAATACTTTACTCATTCTTATTTTTTGTTTTTAAACCCTAATTTTTCTTTTATGTCAATCCATTGTTCTTTTTTATGCTTTTGAATATTCTCTAATATTTCAATAGCATCTTGTATTGCATATTGTTCTTTACCAGTTATATAAGAAGCTTGCCCTTTTAACAAACTTTTTAATAATCCTTTACTGTAAGCTATTTTACCAAAACTAAAATTCCTAGTTCCTGCTATTCTAAAATTTTTATTCATTCTTAATTACTTTAAGTGCTTCAAGTAAACCAGCTTCTAGTGCTTCTTCAAAGTCAATAAAACCTACTGAGTCTGTTGCTAATACACCATCTTTGTATATAAAGTAAGAATAAGATTCATCTGGTAAGGATAGGTTAAATACAAATGGTTGTGCCCATAAATCAATATTGTGCGCATCCCTCAACCACCTCTGTAGTAGCGATTGTGTTGGGGCTGGTGCTAACTCACTATTAAGTGGTTCTGAATCAACCCATAATATTACTTGAGTACCCCCATGATCATAGTAAGCTTTTGGGGTCTTAACATCAAACCTTTTCTCCTTAGCTAACTTTGCTGTCTCGTAACTTATTAGTTCATCTGTCATATTTCATTTTAATCTTTCTAATTTTTCATTAATTGCCTCAGCAACGAATTTACCTAGATCATCTTGGAATTTCTCTGCATCTTCCATATTTTTAAACATATGCTGAATTGCTCCCCAACCTCTAAGTCTTACTACACCATCATTTAGAGCTTTTAATTCATCTTTTGTCGGACAATCAATATCAGCCAACATTTGCTGTTCTACTTTTTTGTT
>JGI1221J11331_1000272_pt1 | contig 16887 bp, 8 predicted proteins | sample LakVidmifraction_4_FD_11331 | JGI IMG/M metagenome (IMG submission 11331) | reverse complement strand
ATTAAACTCTAAAACAGATAGCTATTAGGGTTCCAATAGGGGTTTAACCGGTACACTACTATGGAAAACAAACGCTTAGAGGTATTTGAAGAGCTCAAAAAGCAGCTCCTTAATTTTCCAAGAGATACTCTTTATGATAAATATTTAGATACGATAGTAAGTGCACAGCTTAAGAAGATAAAATATTCAGATGATAGTTTTGAACCTGAAAAGCTATCGAGACAATACGTTTATGCGAAAGCCAAGGGTGTTAATGAAGATGCTGTAGACGGTCAAACCGCTAAAAACTCGATCAAAACTACGAAGTTGAATTCAGAGTTAGATAAATTTATTCATTCACAACCAGACTGCAAAGAGGCGTTCGATGATATAGGATATATGCCCGTAGTTATTGCTTCTTTATCAAGTGGTGGTGCGAAGAATAGAGCGCTACTTTGGATGGATATTGAGCCAGTAAGAGGTGATAGCTATGAGCTAGAACAGATATTAGATACGACAAGCTTAGACGTTGATGAGGAAATTGAAGATGAAGAGGACTTAAGCTTTGTTACTTATGAGCGCAAACCTGAATCAGAGATTAAACCGTCTTTGTTTACTAAGCTCTTTTTTAAGAAAGGTAAGTTAAAGCTTCGAAGTTTTAGTGGGGTGCTGCTAATGTTGTTGCTGATGCTAAGCTTCGTTGCAGATATTCTTATCACTATATTTTCAATATTAGTTATATTGTTGTTAAGTGACTTGCCAAGTTTTAGACTCTGGCAAGTTATGGTTCTCTTACTATTGATCCCTGTCGCTTACCTTAACTGGCGATATTTTTTTATGCCGCTATATGTGCTGCCTCATCATCGTGTGATCAAAGCGCCTATGTTTTTTGCTAATATTAATGTTGAAAATGCTGACATTGAGATGTATCGCAATAAATATAAATTGAATATAGCTAGGATTACAGAGTTCACTGCAACTTGCCCCATTTGCTCTGGAGTGATACAACTAGCTAATGGTAAGCCAGATCAAAAGCAGCCTCTAGTAGGACGCTGTAAGGAAGCACCTCATGCGCATGTGTATAGTTTTGATCGAATGACTATGAAAGGCTACTTTTTGGGTGTGCCTAGCTACTTATTCGATAAACTCTAATTCTTTAATAATGAAGAGTAGGGACTATCTTTTAAGATGCTGTTAAGATATGAGCCAAATTATTATCTAAAGTCAGTTTTCATAACAAGGTTTATAGAATTCTGATAATAAATGAAGGTGCGCATGGAGTCTGAAGCTTATAGCCATGAAGAGCAGTATGATACTTCTATAAATATTATAGGGAGTATTAAAGAGCTTGATACAATCTCTAATTTGATTAAAGCAGAGCTATATCCAGATATAAAGGATAGAGAACTGATTAGGCAAGAGCTAGGGATTAGAACTGAAAAGAGCATTTCAAGAATTGAGCACGGTGTCAAAAAAGCTTTCATGTCTTTTGTTAGCGACGAGCATGAACGGTTTTTTCATAAAATATTTAGTAAAGACCTCAACAAAGCTGATATGTCATTCATATTGTATTGGCAGCTTTTAGTCACTAATCCGTTATTTCGAGAAATGACGAGTGGACTATTTGTTAAGTATTATTTTGAAGGTCGGGTGTATATCGATACAGATGATGTCTTAGGGTATGTTGTAGAGCTTAGAAATAAAAATGAGAGTGTAGTCTGGTCTGAGAGCACTATAAAAATAATTGCCAACAAGTATCTCAACCTAATGGCCAAACTCGGATTTTTAGAAAAAAAAGGTAGAAAAAAGGTTTTCGTATACGCCACCTTATCACCTGAGCTACAGGTTATCGCATTATATTTTTCGAAGTTTTATCCGTCTGGAAGTAGTAATGTCTTGTCTAAAGAGTTAGCAAGGTTAAGTTTCATTCCTCAAGAAGACTTGGTCCACAAGTATAAGAAGCTATCAAAAAATGGTCTGTTTGATATGAGCTTTAACGGGGAAGCTTTAACATTTAATATGAATGATGATATTGAGAGAGTAATTGATGTCTTATATGAGTAATTATCAGGCTAGATTTGCAAGCCTAGACGAAGCACTTAGAAACAGAGACCAAATTGTTAGAAAGGCCAATGGCGGTAATAGTATCTTATTCTCTTATCTACCAGAAAAAGAGCAAGATTATATCTCATGTGCCAAACAGCACTATGGTGATGGATCGGAGCTCAAGGTAGAGTTCATCGATATTAGTAAACTACTTGTTACCTTCATTGATAGAGATGGCTGGGATGATTTCTCTAATTATTACAGTGAGATGAAGCCCAGTCATATCGTTTTTAAGTCAGATGATCCAGAGGAAGATCTTTTTGACTTGATTATTCAAGCTATCAAAACAGCCAGTGCTAATGATAGGATACCGTTTTTAATACGGAGTGGTTGCCTATTTGGCACGGGTATTGAAAACGTTAATATTATGGAACATCGAGATGTCATGAGTCTTAAGCACCCATTAGTCATATTCTATCCATCGATAATTTCTGAAGACAATATTCACTTTTTAAACTTTAAACCAGCATCTAAGTATCGCTGTACTTTAGTGACGTAAGGAAGAAATATGACAACTATAAAAGACATACTCGTATTAGATCTTAAAAAAGATATTAAAAACGTTATAGATCTTGAAGATCGTTCAGAAGCAGAGATACAAGAAGAAATTGAGTCGTACATCGTTACTGAGGGGATCGGTAGGCACTTAGGTAAGTTTTCTGATGAGTTTACATCAAATATTAACGAGACAGGCGTTTGGTTGTCGGGCTTCTATGGTTCTGGCAAGTCTTATTTTGGCAAGATGTTAGGCTATATAATTGATAACCCTATTATTAATGGCACCTCTGCCCGAGAGCGTTTTATTCCTAGACTAAAAGGGGTAACTGACGCGAATCTTATCGAGAACTCTATTCGTAATTTGGATAAGATTAACAGCCGTGTTGTATTTTTAGATGTTGCAAAACAAAATACTGAGCGCGGTTTAGCTTTTACCTTGTTTTCTAATCTACTAAAAAACCTAGGCTTAAGAGATGACATATACGGTTACATGGAGTTTGATCTTCTAACTGAAGGTAAATTCGACGAGTTCAAGGTGATAGTACAGAGGCTGGAATCAGAGCCATGGGATGAGCTCAAAAAAAGTAACCGTAGAGTTGCTGGAGTAATGCGTAAAGCTTATATCGAGATGGGTCATAGTGAAGGTGACTATGAAGACACTAAAAATATATACAGTGCTGCAATTGATGGTTTCTCAGCCAGCAAGTTTAAAGAAGTTTTAAATAATTATTTTGAGTTTAAGTCTGACGAGACTTTAGTGTTCATTTTTGATGAAGCCAGTGAAGCTATTAGTCAAAGGAAGTTTACGCTCCTAGATTTGGAAGGTATTAGTGAAGCACTTTCGAGTGTTAGTAATAGGGTATGGACGATTGCTATTGCCCAAGAAAAGCTTGATGACGTTATCAATAATGCTAATGTAAGCCGTAGTAACTTGATCAAAGTAACTGATCGATTTAAAACCAAGATCCATCTTGAGTCAACTGAAGTAGATATCATTATTCGTAGCCGTTTATTGCAAAAGACGGAACAGGCAAGAGAAGACTTAGTTAATTATTATAAGAAGAATGAGGGTCTCATTAGTGATGCGACTAATTTGAAGTCTTCATTCCCAACAATTACAAAGTCAGCTGATGATTTTGCGATTTATTACCCCTTCCACAAGTATCAATTTGATATTTTACAAAAGTTCTTATTCAGCTCGAATGCGTTAGTAGCAACACAAGTTGCTGCTCGTGGCATGATTATTACTACTTTTGATATCTTACGAAAGCAGATGCGAGATAGGGAGCTATACGCCTTTACTCGAGGTTTTGAGGTTTGTGATCAGGCTCAAACTGCTCCGCCAATTGACTTAGTCAATAAATACGATACAGCTAAAAAGACTCTTAGAGACAGTGATATCGAAATTGATGGTGAACAGTTACTAAAAACTATACATCTACTCTCTGATTCAGAAGTGGTTGAGCCAAATCTAGATAATATTACCAAGAGCTTTATTTCAGATATAACCAGTTATTACGACTATAAACCTAAAATTGAGTTAGCTTTAGAACTGTTGTTAGATGCAAAGGTACTACTATCTTCTAATAATAATTACAAAATTACATCTGATCTTGAAGGCAAGATGTTAGAGGAGATGAAGAGCTTCGATATTGAGCTATTTAGAAAGAAACGTGAGCTAACGAAGCACTTGATTGATTACAAAATGTTTAATTCAGTGGCATCTTATAGTGATGGTAGCGACTCTTTTAAGTTTAATGTATTAACAGACTCAGGCGAAGAGCTAGTAGCATCCAATGATAAAGCACTAAAAATTGTTGTTTATAGCTTATTTAACATTAATGACGATAGACAAGATGTCGTTGAGCAGTTGAAGCTAGACACACAATATCAAAAAGATACTATTACCTTGATACCTAAAATATCTGACTTTTCTGAAATTGATAAGTTAATAGGTGAGATCGAACGTTATAAGCATATTGAAGATAAGTACTCAAACGAAAAAGATAGTAATAAACGTCAGATTGTTCGACAGTTTCAAGTCATTCGAGAGGAAAAGCAAAGAGCCTTGAGGGGGTTGATTGAGGATGCTTATTATAATGCGACTTCGGTTTATATGTACGATGATGATCTGTTGAGTGCAGATAGTTTCAAGAGCATTGTAAATAGTAGACAAAAAAATGCTGTGAAGAATATCTTCACTAAACGCTTATCTAATCAGCTTTCTGAAAACTTAGTCCCTAAGATTTTTAGCACACCTAAGGAAAGCCTTAGCGATTTATTTACATCAAATGACTTTCAGTTTTTTGATGATAACGGTAATTTTATTGGTGATAACTTAAAAATCGTTGAAGAACTGAATGCTAAGATAAAGTCGCGCTATATAGATGGCAAATCTATTGAAGCTGATTTTTCAGGAGCACCATGGGGTTATAGCTATGGCACTTTAGTGGCTTCGCTTGCAGCCTTACTTCGTGCTGGTCGCCTTTCTGTTAAATTTAATGGTGGTACGTATTTTTCTCACGATCAAAAAGCAGTACATGATGCCTTTACTAACACCACTAAGTTTAAATCTGCTTCTTTTAAGTCAATTACCGCTACTTTAACTGCTACTCAAAAGAGTCAAGCGGTACAGTTACTAATGGATCTATCAGCTCAGGATTATATCGGTAAGAAAGTTGATTGGAATATTAACGATTTTGATCTAGCTGAGAATATCAACTTAATGGCAGCATACTTTATTAGTGCCATCAATAGCCTTCATAATACCGAACAAAACTTTGAGGGGCTATTTCCAGCAGTAATTGAATTGAAAACTACCTTACAACCCTTTTCGGGGCAGGTGACAGAAAGTAACTATATTGAAAGGGTTGAATTGCTACTTGAGCATAAGGATGATTTTAGTAATGCTATTAAGACAGTTTTAAAAACACAGAAGTTTGTCAAAAAGAACCTCCCTAAAGTAAAGGATTTCAAGCGGTTTATTGATAGTGTTCATCAAGAGCTTTCGAAAGCCGATCGTAAAAATATTGATATAGAAGAAGCTTCTCAAAATTTTGATCGTCTGTTTAAGCAAGACATAGTAAAAAACTTCGTTGACTTACAACAACAAGTGCAAGTGATCAAGGATGCTTATTATAAGCTCGTTAAAACGGCTTCAGAAGCAATGAATCATGAGTATAGGGCACTTAAAGGTAAGGTAGACGAAGCACAACGTGAACTTCAAAAGTATCCTATTGACCCTAACAAACGGAATCTACAACAACTTGAATTATTAAAGATATACGTAGATAAACGTGTGATTGGTGAACCTGCTCTAGGCTATAGTACGAATTGCTCAAATAGTGGTTATTCATTATCTGATATTTTAAATTACACTATTCAAGCACCTTTAAAAGACCATGAACTATTGATCTTAAGAAGTAGCTTCATTAAAGAGGAGCTACCACAGCAAGATGATTCAGAACTTGCTACTGATCTAGAGAATGATTTTGAGAGTGACTCTGAACGTCCACCGCTACCTGTACCTAAAAAACCTCGTAAGGTTGCTTTTAATATACCTAGTCGAGTAATGACTGTGCAGGATTATAAAACATTCTTAACTCGTCAACTGAGTGCGGTTATGAGTGCAAAGCCAGAAGATGAAATCGAACTAGAAATAGAAATACAGGACTAAGGGTAGAATAAAATGAAGTTAGCTGATCACGTAGAGCAAATAAGAGAGCTGATTGAAGCCTCTTTCGATAAACAGTTTGCTCGATTAGGCTTTGGTAAGACCAAGCAAATAGACGACGACAAAGCTACCAATCTCCCTGACGAGGTTAAAGCTAAGCGTGAACGCTTTATCGCTATGTTAGATAATCACATCAGTGAAACAGGTAGCTATGAGAGTGGTCGTGAAAAGCTTTTAGATGAGCTAACTTTCACCTTGTTTAACCGTCTAGCTGCCATTAAAGTCATGGAAGCAGCTAACTTGTTNCCACCTGTTTTAACGAAGCAGGTAGAGCATGGAGACCGCTCACTTGGCCATAAAATGTGGTTAGAGATATATCCCCATATGCGTGACGAAGAGCTTGAAGGGATCCGAGACTATATTAAATTTGCCTTTGATGAATTAGGTGGAACGCTACCGCTTTATAGCAAAGCGTATTCCTATGCATTATTACCAGACACTATCAGTCTCAATGACGTCATTGATCGGTTTAACGCAGTAGTGAAAGATGAACAAATTGTGACCGCTTATGAAGATGGTATTTGGTCTAGTGATGACGTCTTAGGTTGGATGTACGAAAGCTATAACAATCAGAAAAAGCAAGCGCATAAAGACAGTAAAGATAAAACTGAATACAACAAAGTATCGCTTCAATCACAGGTGTACACGCCACGCTGGGTAGTGCAGTTTCTAGTTGAGAATTCACTGGGTAAAATGTATCTCGAAATGTACCCAGAATCTGAGATTAAAGACAACCATAAAATTGCCAACGCACCTACTACTCAAACGCGCACTCCCAAGCCTCTGCATGAAGTAAAGATAATTGATCCAGCCTGTGGCTCAGGTAACTTTTTACTGTATGCCTTTGACTTCTTTTATGAGCTATATATCGATCAGATAGAAAACTATGGCGCTGACTACGAAGAGGAAGATATACCTAAGCTTATTATAGAGAACAACCTACATGGCATTGATCTAGATGACCGAGCTGTTCAGCTAGCTCAGCTTGGTCTATTCACAAAAGCCAAGAAAAAACGCAATAGTATTGGGGAAATAAACTACAACGTAGTGTCATCTGACTTCTACCTTCCTGAATATGATGATGTCCGCCATATCTTCGAACAAGGTAACAGGCTAGATATTAATCACAAAGATCTGATAGAGAAAGTCTGGAGTGACCTGCAAAATGCTTATAAATTCGGCTCTCTAGTAAGAATTGATGAGCACGTACAAGAGCAGCTACGAGCCGTTGAAGAGCGAGCTAATGATGATTTGTTTGCAGCAGCGGATTTAGCTGAGCATCAAAGCTTTTCCGAAACCCTCTTTAAGAATCTAACGGAAGCCGTAGAGCAGTATGCAACCACTGGTAGTGATACCTTTTTAACAAAACAAACTCAGAATGCTATTACATTCCTTGAGCTTTTAACGACTAAATATGATGTGGCCACAGCGAATCCACCGTATACAGATAGTTCTGATTTCGGACCAGATCTAAAGAGGTTTATTAATAATAACTATAAGAAACCATATAACTTTAGTACAAATTTATATGGATCTTTTATACAGCGTTGTCATGAGCTGACAGAAGCTGACGGAAGATTAGCTTTAGTTCATCCTCAAACATTTATGTATATTAAGACATTTAGCGACGTACGAAAATTTATGATTGACAATGCAAATATTGATATTTTCGTAGAATGGGGCTATTTAGGAATGTTTAACCCTTCAGCTCGTGTTGATTCTGTAATGTACATTTTGAATAAAATAAAAAGTAATCACGAGGCAACGTTTATAAAACTTAACCATATTTATGAAGGTAGACGATACGAAGCCTTTATAAATTCATACATTAGTTTATTAGATGGAGAAAGTAATCAAAATATTTACAGTATTCCTCAGTCTAAACTTAAAGTTATTAAGTCATGGCCTTTTATCTACTGGATTTCCGATGATTTTAGAGAAAAGTTTGATTTAGATACAGTTAATTCGGCACTTGAAGTAAGGCGAGGCTGTGAGACGAATAATAATAATCGTTTTTTACGGTTTTGGTGGGAGGTTTCACTTAAGAATGTTAAAGGTTATTTGGGTTCTACAGAGCATTATTATCCTTATGCAAAAGGAGGGCCTTACAATAAATGGTATGGGAATATATGGCTGACAATTGATTTTCGAACAGAGTCTTATTCTGTGATTAGTGAAAAAGGTAACTTAACTTCAGAGGAGTTCTATGGAACAGATGGAATATCATATTCTGCTTCAGGCTCTAAAGGTCCATCTTTCAGACAATTACCTGAACATGCTGTATTTGATGTAGGAGGATCTTCAATATTTCCAAGAAATTATTTAAATGTTAAATCTTATTTAGCTTATATGAACTCTAAATTAGCTTTATACGTTATTAATTGTTTAAATCCAACAGTTAATACTCAGATTTTCGACATAAAAAGACTGCCTTTTGTTGAACCTGATATTAATGTAGAAAAAATTCTAGAGTCCCTTTCTTCTAGATGTGTAGACATTAAAAAACATTTAGCTTCCTTTTCATTAATAGAGATGAATTATATCAACTCTATTTTTGACTTGAGTCAGGATGGTTCGTTAAACAAAAGAGTTAAAAAATATCTTAATTATGAGAATAAAATTTTAAGCCAAATTATTATAAATGAAGCTATTATTAATAACTATATATTTAATATTTACAATTTAACTGAGCAGGATATAACTATAGTGCTTGATAAAGAAGGTCAGAGTATTGGAGGTTTACCTGTTTTATTTGAAGCTCGGCAAGCCTATTTAGCTAAGGAGAACTCTACTGAAATATCTTCTCTTGTCGATATTGAGAAGTTTATAAAATCGCTCTCAATCATAGAATTTAATGAAGAAGAATATAAAAAAATTGAAGAAGGATTTGAAGGTTTATATCAAAGTAATAATAATTTAGAAGAGTTTTGTATTCGTCATCAAGTTAACCCTATTAACGTATGGTACTGGTTTAAGCAAAGTAAAGTGATACCAAAGCAACGCATGCAAACATTAGCTATGGAGTTTTTAGCAGACATGATTCGTGACATCCTTATTGAAGATGAAGATGGTATTGTGTCATTAGTACCAAATTCTGGAGGGAAGCTACTGCTTGATCTGATAGAAGAAAAGTTCTACGAAAAAGGTTTTAGTAGTGCTCAATATTCTAGTTTCGATTCGGTGCTTGGGAGACCACTCAATGACTATATCAATAAGAGTTTTTTTGCAGAGCTATCTGATCACCTAAATTTATTTATGTACCTTCCCAAAACTCCTTTTATCTGGCACTTAACCAGCGGCCCAGAGCAGGGCTTTGAGTGTTATATCATTATCTATAAGTGGAGCCGTGATAACTTGATGTGCCTTCGCTCAGTCTATATAGAGAACCGTGAACGTGCCCTACAGAATCGTCAGAGTGATATTGCTGATAATGAGAGTGCCAGTGCCCAGAATGAAAAAGATCGTATCTTTAAGCAGTTAAAAGAGATTGAAGCCTTTAAAGGTAAGATTGATGGATTACTAGAAGAAGGTTATAACCCTATTCTAGATGATGGAGTAGGCAAAAATATTGCACCATTACAGAAGAAGAAAATGCTGGCTTACGATGTACTGAGCGCTGGCCAATTAAAAAAATACCTCAATGCTGACTGGTAGGGATTAAATAAATGGACTTAAAATCAATACATGAGATTTTTAACAGTCGTATTCTTAGAATACCTTCTTATCAACGAGGCTACTCTTGGAGTAACAACAAAGCTGGTGACGATGTCAAAGCTGAAGATCTGAAAAAAATAAAAGGTGAGTTGATAGATCTTTGGAACGATATTATTAACATACCAGAGGGGAAGTGGCACTACACAGGCCTACTGACGTTGGTTGAAGTAAAAGAGTGTGAGTACCAGTGGCTATCCAAATACAAGCAGTTTGCCATCGTAGACGGCCAACAGCGTATCACTAGTGTTTTAATTCTTATCACAGTCATGATCGAAGAGGCCGATAAACTCGGAATAGAGTTTGGGATAAGAGAAGGCGATACAACGATTCGATACTTACATATCGAAAAGAACAGTTTGTATGCTTACATATTCGGCTATGACAAGGATAACCCCAGTGATAAGTTTTTTAGACAGCATATTTTAGGTCTAGATAGGATAGAAGATGACAGTCGCGAAAGTGTCTATACCGAAAACTTAAAAAACGCTAAGTCTTTCTTCAAAAAGATGGTTAACCAATATTTGAAAGAAGCTGAAAATAAAGAGCAATGCTTACAGGAACTGTTTGATCGAGTGACAGGTGATTTACGCTTTAACGAGTATGTTTTACCGGAAGAACTTGATGAATACGTCGTTTTCGAAACGATGAATAATCGTGGCAAACCNTTATCTGAGCTAGAAAAGCTAAAAAACCGTTTGATGTATTTAAGTGATAAGTTTGAGGNCAGAGTAGACGCTTCAGAATCATTACAACTATCAGAGCATTTTACCGCTGCACAAAAGCAAGAGCTTCTAGAGGCAATTAACAAAGGGTGGATAACCATTTATCAGGCCCTAGGAGCAAACAAGGAGTCTCCTTTAGACGATAATAATTTTATTAAAGCTCATTGGATTGCATACTTTCATCGTTACAGTCGTAGTGAAGCAAGTGCACATGCGACACACCTATTTAACGAGTATTTTACACTTGAACGTGTTTATGAAGGTTCATTAACTGCGAATAATATCCGTGACTACGTTAAGTCCTTACAAAGCTGCTCAGTTATATGGAACAAGATTCATTATCCTAGATTCTTCGAGACGCATGAAAACGAAATAAAACAAAGCGTTTTAGGGCTACACCGTGTTGGGTTCCAAGCAGCATTTAAACCTCTAGTGTTAGCAGCATTGCGACAAAATAACGCTAGCGATTATCTGCCAATGATTGACTTGCTAGAAAGCTATGCGTTCAAAGTGTTTGACATCTCAGATAGACAATCTAATACGGGGAGCAGTAGGCTCTATCGACTAGCCCCACATGTTTATCACTCGAAGGTTTCCGCTCAAGATGCTTACAATGAAATTGAAAACCAAATTAAAGATTATTACGGTTTTACTTTCTTCAAAAATCAGATGCAGAATATCTTCGCAGAAAACGGCTCTAAAGGTTTTTATGGCTGGTCAGGATTGCATTATTTTTTATTTGAATATGATCGGTTTTTACGTTCTACCAACCTCACATCTACCCAAGCCAGCAAATTAACTTGGAAAGACTTTAAAAACAAAAANACAATTGAGCATATATATCCTCAAAGTGCNGCACTAAGTTATTCTAANTACTGTGAAGGTAATGACACCCCTGAAAAACAGTTAGCCTATCAAAAAATACAACAGAAATGGTCAGCCTTTGAAAGCTATACACCAGCTCAAAGACGGCGACTCTGTAATAGTTTAGGTAATCTACTAGCTATATCTCACAGCGATAATGCTAGCTTTAGCAACGATCAATTTAATTATAAAGTTGATCAGTCAAATAAAGGTACAGGGTATAAGGCACGAGGATATCGCTATGATTCAATGAGTGCGCAAATAGTTGCGAACAGGTACCTCGATTGGACACCAGATGCTGTTAAGGAAAGAGGGCTTTCAATGCTAAAAGCGGTCTTGATTATAATCGGTGAATCTGATGATAGATTGAGCGAAGACAAGGCGCTTAGTCTCTTAGGTTTAGAATTTATGATCAGTAATGATGTCCAACAGCTTGTAGAGGGAAAGTAGTGTGATTGATATTTGGTTCAAGAAAGATTTATCGCAGATCCATACCAAACATCCGGTAGCAGTATTCATTGATGCAAGCTGTGAAGCTGAGTTTTTATTAAAAAGTCTAGAAGATAGTTATACGATTTATCGCACTACTGGTGAGCTGGATGAGCTGGAGGCTAAATATCGGATTGAAAAAGCTCTGCAACAAAACTCTACGTTAGATCAAAAGTTTGTGATCTATACCCAGCTGCCTAAGACTGAGCTTACTTTCATACGTGAATATTGTGAAACCATTGGGTGTATTGAGATTAGTTATCTACAAAATTACATCAAGGAAAATGTACACGAAACACTAAATATCAATATCAACTTACCTAAAGAAGATCTTATAGCTGCTGCTAAAGTGAGTGTTGGAAAAGATCGCACTTATTGGGTGGATCTAAGCCATAAAGGTGCCTCTGAAATATTTGATCTCAGAAAGGAGCTACTTCCTTTTGTACATGATCCAGAGAATTATGCAAAGGTAAAGTATGATGAGAAAATACGTGCAACTTTTTACCGTAAAGTTAACGATCTTCTTGGTCAAGAATATATCGACAAGCCAGCCACAACATTAGCAACTGAGGTCGTAGAGGCTTTACTAGACGGACTAGCGACCAATAGTTGCGATGATACTTTAGGCGAAGTGTATTGTAACTGGCTAGATTCTATGAGTTATCGCAGCTCATTTGCAACTTACCTTGCTAAGTACACATTAGATGAGAATGTCGATATATGGAGAGTTGATCCAAATCATCCTTTTAGGCAAATAGATAATAGCTGGTTGAAGCAGTTGGGTGATAAATTGGCAAACAAAACGCTTGAGCAAGGTGAGAAATCTCAGCTTATAGCTAAGCTAAAACAGCGCCATAAAAGCAAACAGGCTCAAGCTCTGGGTATTACCTTCTGGAACAATATCATCACTCTATTAGAGTTTGAGCCTAAAAATATAGCGTATCTAAATAGTTTCACTGAATGTGTTGAGTTTTATAAAAACTACTTTAGTCCTTTGGATACAGCAATACGTAACCTCTATACCGAGTTTTTACAACAAGAGGATGCTCTTGAACCTTTTCAAGAGTTGTATAAAGGGCACGTTGTATTATTTTTAGATAAATGGTTTATGTATTTTGATCAGTATCAAGAGGATCAGACTGGCATATTACAAGATATCATTAATTCAAATAGCGATAAAATTGCTGTCATCGTAGGTGATGGAGTAGCGTATGAGATTGCTGAGCAGGTAGCAATAAAGGTCGCAAGCTTAGGAAGTGATAGTAAACTAACACGTCAGCACATTCTTGCTGACTGGCCTTCTGTAACTGAAAACAACATGAGCCATATTTATATTTCTGATGGCACAGTTGAACCCGTACAAAATAAGCGTGAAAAATACCTCACAGCGAAAAACTCGAGCACTAGTATCGATTATATACGTTTAGATGAAGTGAGTGATGAGGCTTTACCAAGTCGTGTGCTAATTTGCACCTATAAAGACATCGATGACATAGGAGATAAACTCAACAATAAAGCATTAAAGTATTTCCCTGAGTCTATTGATTTCTTCGCTAAAAAGATCAACCAGTTGCTCAACATTGGTTATGCAAAAGTTTATCTAATTACTGATCATGGTTTTGTTTTAACCGGAATTTTAACCGAGGCTGACAAGGTTTTAGACAAGCCTACTGGCGACGCAAGCATATATGAGCGGTATATGTGGACTGTGGACAAACAAGATAAGAGCTTTGCAGATAAGTTTATTGAGAAAGCCAAGCCATACAAGAATTTTAATTACCTTTACTTTGCCAAGAGTATGAATCCATTTAAAACACCTAGCACGTATGGGTTTGCTCATGGTGGGTTAGCGCCTCAAGAGCTAGTAACCCCATATTTTTGCTGGTCAAAAGAGGATAGTAAAGGTTTGGAATTAGAGGTCTCTATTGCTAATAAAAGTGAGTTGTTTAGTGTAACTGGAGAGCTTTATCGAATAGTGTTAAAAACAGGTACGAATGAAGTAGATCTATTTACGCAGGAGCGAAAGGTCATGCTGTTATTTTCTGCTAATAAGAGCATTATCAATAAGAGTGATGTCATAACCATTGAGAGTAATAGAGCGGTCAGTAAAGAGTATATCTTTGATTGTCATAACGAAATTGAAGTACAACTTATTGATGCTATATCGAAACAGCAACTTGATCGAGTGGTAGTCAAAAAAAATAATGATCGTGATTTAGGTGGGCTTTTATAAAAAGCTTCCACTGAGATTTTAGTATCAATACTACTGATAGAGCTTCTTTTAAGCTTCCTAGCTAGATTTATAAAGAGTTAAAACAAGGAATTGGCAATGTTTGTCTTAAATGAGTTAGACCATAAGCTCTTAGAGCATTTTAAAGGCTACGTGGTCAAGAAAGACTTAGTACGCTCGGTTAAGGTAGGTGCTAATGTACCTGTGTTTGTATTAGAGTACTTAATTGCCAACTCTTGCTCGACTGATGATGAAGAGAAGATTAAAGAGGGTATGAGCAACGTTAAAAAGATTCTTAGTGAACACTATGTGAACCCCGAAGAAAGCGCATTGATTCACTCTAAAATACGAGAAAAAGGTCGCTTCAAGATTATCGATAAGATCTCAGTTGAGCTGGATTCAAATAAAGATATTTACTGGGCTAAGCTGCAAAATAGCAATATAAAAAATGGTAATATTCAAGATGGGTTGGTCAAAGAGCACGAAAAAATGCTTATGGGTGGCATCTGGGCTATCATCGATGTTGAGTATGACTCTGATATTAAGATAGGTCAAAATATTTACCCCTTCGTCATTAGTAATATCAAGCCGATACAGTTATCAACATTTGATAACAGTAAAATAATTAGTAAGCGCAAAGAATTTAGTAAAAGTGAGTGGCTCGATACTCTGCTTAGAAGTTGCGGTTATGAACCAAATGCCGAGGGTATGACCCATCGTACTAAAATGTTGTTACTGAGTCGGCTTATTCCAATGGTTGAAAGTAATTTCAACTTTGTTGAGCTAGGGCCACGTTCAACTGGTAAGTCATTTGTATTCAAAGAGTTAACGCCTTACGCAGTCTTAATTTCTGGTGGACAAGGTACTGTCGCCAAACTTTTTGTTCATGGATCAACGGGGAAAGTGGGTGCAGTAGGTCAGTGGGATGCCATATGCTTTGATGAAGCAACTGATAAGATATTTAAGGATAGGGATGCAGTCCCCTTAATGAAAGACTATATGGAGTCCGGTTCATTCTCACGAGCGGGATCAGGAGGAGAAATAACAGGTGTCGCCTCGATAATTCTCAACGGTAATATTAACCAACCAGTAGAAACCGTATTACAGACATCTCACCTATTTAGCCCGCTTTCAGACGAAGTTAACAACGATACCGCCTTTCTAGATCGTATACACTTTTATTTACCTGGATGGGAAATGATTAAATTTTCGCCTCATCATTTCACATCTAACTTTGGTTTTAGTACGGATTATTTTTCAGAAGCCTTAAAGTCCTTACGAAGAGTGACTTATACAGACGTCCTAGAGGATTACTTTTCATTAGGGTCTCATCTTAAGCAGCGTGATACCAAGCCTGTTAAAAAGACTGTATCTGGCTTTATCAAGCTAATGCATCCAGATGGTGAGTACACCAAAGAAGATGTTCGAGAATATTTAGAGATTGCACTCGAAATGCGACGACGCGTTAAAGAGCAGCTCAAACGTATTGGTGGTATGGAGTTTTGGGAGACTAACTTTTCTTATATTGATAAAGAAACTCAAGAAGAGCACTTCGTTGGTTTACCAGAAGAAAAAGGCTCGAATCTGATAGAAAACACACCGTTACCACCAGGTGTTTGTTATACCTGTACTAGTGATGGTGATAGTTTGGCTTTGGTTAGAATAGAGGCAGTAGTCACCTCTGGATCAGGTAAGATGTATATATCTGGAGTTAACAGTACGGTTGTTAAAGACAATATCAAAAACACCTACCAGTATATAAATGCCAATGAAAAAACCATTCTAAATGAGCAGCACTCTCTTAAGAATTACGATATAACTATTCAGATCACTAATATGCTAGGAGCTTCAATATCATCGGGTATTGGTTCAGCTGTGTACATAGCCATAGTTTCAGCCTTATATAAAAAGAACCTTAAGTCTGGACTTGCTGTACTTGGGAACATTTCTGTAGGTGGCGCAGTGGAGCGAGCTATTAACTTCGCTGATAAAATCACCATGCTTTCTGATAATGGTGCAAAATCTGTGGTTGTGCCAATTGATAATTTATCAGAGTTAACAGGTATACCTGCTACAGTATTAGGTAGTACTGATATACATTTTTATCAAAACAACCAATTGCTAATGCAAAAAGCTATTCTTGTAGATTAGATTTTTATAAGGAATAGTCTTTGAAGGTTTTTTATAAAGATACTAAACTATCCATTTAATATGATAAAAAGCCTTTTTAGTCAATAATATATAGTTAATTTTTTTCTATATATTTAGAATTTTGATGTAAGTTTGTAGAGTGGGTTCTATTGGCTCTTATTTTTCAGTAGCTCCAAAACCTTATCCTCTCCTAGCTGAGCAATTAACGCTTGCAGTTGGGCAGTAGGGTCAGCTTGTTCTTGAGCATCTGCCCTAAACTCTGTTGTTTCTTTGCCATTTCTTAAAGCATCTAAGTAATCGGCCCACTTCTGCATCATATCGCTACGATCGTCAATGTACTCAAATCGTCCGTAAGCGGCTCCATTAGGATCTTTAGTGGTATGTCCTAATGCCATCTCTAC
>JGI1221J11331_1000266_pt1 | contig 17016 bp, 16 predicted proteins | sample LakVidmifraction_4_FD_11331 | JGI IMG/M metagenome (IMG submission 11331) | reverse complement strand
CAGGCTGAGCTTGTCGAAGCCCTATCTTTAATCTGGGTGATCTTCCTTAAAAAGAATAACTAAACTTCTAACTTCTATTTAGCGAGTTTTAAAAAAACAAAACATCCACAAGCCATACTTCGACTATCCTCCCTCCCGTCGGGTTTAGTGTGACGATGGCGGCAAAACACACTATATGATCACAAAAAAAACGGGGAAATAATAAAAGAGCTTGTGTAACAACCAAAAAAATGTAGCCACGAAGGCTCTAATTCACTAAGAAAAACACCAAGCTCGACACTCCTTTTTCTTTGTGAATCTCTGCGTCTTTGTGCCTTAGTGGCAAAAAACTGGCAATGCTGTAGCATTATTGCCTGCAAAATGGAACGCAGATAACGCTGATCTCTTATGATTAAATATGATTTATCATTGTTGTCCGGTAAAAATCTTTCAATCGCTGCAATTCCTTTCAAAGAAAGGTCTTGAAGGAATTTTAAAAATTATCCCCTTACTTTTTCAAACATTTGAAAGAAAATTTTAATCGGAAAATAGTATTCAAGAAAACAAAAGATTTTCAGTTAGTTATCATTTAGTCTTGCTTCTTGTCTCTTGCAGTGAAGCGGTCTTGAATCTTTAATCGGACAATAGTGATGATTTATATCGAAATTTATCAGCGAGCATCTGCATAATCGGCGTCATCAGCGTTCTATATACAGTGTTTTGTTTGATTTTTATTGGAACTAAAAGTATTCGTGTATTCGTGGCGAAACCTCACCAATTCCCGAATCCCAAACTAACAACGCAAAAAACCTACTCCTTTTCTTCAGACTTCTTATAAAAATAACGATAGGTAACTCCTGAATCATCTTCCTGGTTTTCATAGGAAAGCGAATCTTCCTCCGCCTTTGGAGGCTGAGGGGATTCCACAAAATTCCCATTTTCGTCAAAATGCTGCATAAAAAGATCATCTTCTGCATTATATTCGGGTTGCTCCCATTCATATTTTGGGCTTTTGGCGATATTAGTTTTATAGATTAGCGACAACACCAAGCCCGAGACCAAGCCAGAGAGGTGGCCTTCCCAGGAGATTTCGGGATCTATGGGTGTCACATACCAAAGCATGCCGCCATAGAGAAACACAACAATTAGGGAAAGCGCTACCAGCCTATAATATTTAGAAAAAATACCTTTAAAAAACAAAAAAGCAGCTAGCATATAAATAATACCACTAGCACCAATATGATTTGCCGGCCGCCCAATACTCCAGGTGAGAATCCCGGTAAGCAGCAGACCAATAAGCAGAACCTTCCAACTAATTTTTCGATAGAAGTAAAAAAGCGACATAGAAAGCACAAAAAGCGGAATGGTATTATTGAATAAATGTTTTAAATCGCCGTGAATAAATGGGGAAAACAAAATACCCCGCAGACCTTTTACTTCTCCGGGACGTACGCCAAATTCGTTAAGGCTAACCCCAAAACGGATTTCAAACCAGAATACAATCCAAATAAGCAGTACAAAAAGAATGGGATAACCCAATACGCCGGTAGTGAATTCGAATGGTGAGGATTTTTTCAAAAGAATTAGTTTCCTTTAATATTACAAAAAAGAATCCATTTATACCCAAAAGGTTAAATTGTCACGTCTTGAGGTGATCTATTTAGATCGATCTTACGGAAAACGTATTGGAAACCAATTCCGTCAGGCTGAGCTTGTCGAAGCCCTCTTATTAAATTTACTGAAAAAACTTTCTAAAACGATAACTCCTATTTGGCAGCTTCACTTATAAACCAAGCACACTTCGACAGGCCTGTACTGAGTTTTATCGAAGTGCTCTGTGTGACGGTGTGCTTCAAAGAGGCGCAGTGTGACAGTAGTGGTAAAAATTCCAATCAGCAGTAAAAAATAGCCTCCAAGACGCTAAGACTCCAAGAAAAACACGAAATTCAACACTTCTTCTTTCTTTGTGAACCTTCGTGATTTTGTGCCTTGGTGGCAAAATTTTCACAGCAATTCTTGTTGAGCCACGAAGACTCCAAAACAATAAGAAATGTAATGTTATAACTTAGGTATAAAAACGTACAATCATCATAATTTATATGAGACTTATCCTTCCTGCTATTTTTTTCTCTTCTTAGGCTATTAAAAATAATAAAACAATGGGAAATCTTAAAGTTTACCACTAAATTTTGCTCCCCCTTTGGGGGCTGGGGGGCATTTCATAATTTTGCAAAATGAGCAAACCATTAGCAGAGCGATTAAGACCAGAAACTTTAGACGATTATTTAAGTCAGCAACACCTTATTGGTCCCAAGGGTGCATTAAGACAACAATTAAAGCAAGGGATTATCCCATCAATAATCTTTTGGGGACCGCCGGGAGTAGGAAAAACCACCTTAGCCAATATTATTGCCAACACTTCAGATCGTCCTTTCTTCACCCTCAGCGCTGTTAGCAGTGGAGTAAAAGATGTTCGGGAAGTTATAGAAAAAGCAAAGAAAAGTGACGGTTTATTTACTACCAAAAACCCCATTCTTTTTATAGATGAAATTCACCGCTTTAGCAAATCACAACAAGATTCCCTTCTTGGCGCGGTAGAAAAAGGCTGGATTACCTTAATTGGCGCTACCACCGAAAATCCGAGTTTTGAAGTTATTTCGGCTTTACTTTCGCGTTGTCAGGTTTATATTTTAAAGCCTTTTAGCCAAGACGATTTAATTGCCTTGCTGAAAAGGGCGATGAAAGAAGACAAAATTATCGCCGCAAAAAACGTACAGTTAAAGGAAACCGAAGCGCTATTGCGGTTAAGTGGTGGCGATGCCCGGAAGCTTCTGAATATGTTTGAACTTTTAGTAACTTCAGCCGAAGCGAATGTTGAAATAACCAACAAGCTCGTATTTGATAAGGTTCAGCAAAATACCGTATTGTATGATAAAACCGGCGAGCAGCATTACGATATCGTTTCGGCATTTATAAAATCTATTCGCGGGAGTGATCCCAATGGTGCTGTTTATTGGCTAGCCAGGATGATAGAAGGCGGTGAGGATATAAAATTTATTGCCCGTCGATTGCTTATTCTGGCCAGTGAGGACATAGGGAATGCCAATCCGACGGCCCTGGTGATTGCCAACAGCACTTTCCAGGCGGTAACCACCATTGGTTTTCCTGAAGCCCGAATCATCTTAAGCCAGTGTGTCACGTATTTGGCAACCTCACCAAAAAGTAACGCCGCTTATATGGCAATAAACCAGGCACAAAGCGCGGTTAAAAAAACCGGAAATCTATCGGTTCCCCTACCAATTAGAAATGCCCCCACCAAGCTAATGAAAGATATTGGTTATGGAAAAGATTATAAATACGCTCATAATTATGAAAATAATTTTGTTGAAGGCGAATTTTTACCAGACGAATTAAAGGGTACCACATTCTATGAACCGGGGAATAATCCGCGAGAAAATGCACAACGGGAATTTCTTAAAAAGCGATGGAAAACCAAATACCGATATTAAGGCTTTTCAGTAATGTATATATAAAGCCTTTAAATTGGGCTATTGAACGAAGATAACAGTAAACTACCTTGGGGCAAGCCCACGAGGCATTAAGTTGTAAAAATAAAAACATTTCGACGCAAGCGTCGGAGCATTTCAAATCTCACTTAGTGAGTAAAAATAATACGTACACCTTCTAATGACTAATCCTGCAAGATTTTAAAAACCTTGTAGGTCTATAAGCTTGAAAAGATNGAAGTTAAGTTTGTAGCTCAATAAGGCTTTGTTCTGAATAAAGATTAATTACCCAAAAAGCTATAAGTGATCGTTACCGGCTTATTAGTTTCATCATTTAAATACTCTACAATTAAATTCCCTCCATCGTCAAAATGGGCCACGCCCTGGCGGGTAAGGGATTTGTATATATAGCTACTCTTGTCGCTGGAAGTNACCAAAACCGCTATCGGCTCTGTTCCACCTTGCTGAAATAAAGAAAATCCATTGGAAGTCTTTTTCAAGCTAAATGTCTGTTCCCCTTTTTCAAAGTTTAAAGTTTCCTTATTTGCTAACTTTGTTTCTTCTCGCTTTGCTTCCCTAAATTCTTTATTAATCATCGGGTTTTGAACCTCAACTTCAGCAGGAGTTGCATTTTTTCCTTCAGCAGATTTCTCCTCTCTTGGCACCGAGGAAGCGACTTCAGCTTTTTCCACAGGCTCGGGCTTTGTCTTTTCTGCTTCCGGGGCAGTAGCTGCGACTTCCGCAGGCATATAGGTGTAATTGAGCGCTTCTACCGAGGCAAATGCATCCCGTAGGGCTTCGTGGTGCCCAGTTTTATAATCTTTCTCTCTGCTACTTCCCTCTTTACTTTCAAAAACCATATTTCCGCGGCAATCTTCTAACTGCACCACTAATTTGGTGACAAATAAACCGGAGTTTTCTATCACATTGGCCTTTAAACCCAAACAATTATCTTTTTGTAAGTCTAATGGCTTTTCTTCACTTTTCATGAAAGCTTCAAAACCAAATTTTTCAAAAAGAAATTCGGTGAGGGAATTTAACTGAAATTGATCCTCTCCTTTAGAGAATTCAAAAGCATCAGGCACAATAACGTATTTATACTCATTGACATTCTGGGCAGAAACAGCCCCAAATCCTATAAAAAATAGCAGTATAAAAAGTGTTTTATTCATTCTTAGTAGATTTTGATGACCAGCAAACTTCTTTTGATAAATAAAGACGAAATGTATTCACTTCTTCCATCTTCATTGAATTTAAAAAGTTTACAGGTTTTAATTAATTTTTATCATTAAAAACAAACTGCATCCCCAATTGCAGGGAAGCACTATTTGCTTTTGCCAAATTAGGAAATGCCAGGAGATTATTAACCGCAAGATAAACATTAAATTTATTAAAGGTTGCGGTGTACATCAACCCAATATTAGTTAACGAATAGTCGTCTAGGGAATACCCAACTTTAAACCGGTGATTTTCGTTGATTTTACGATCCCAATAGGTAGTAAACCTAGTAACAAAGCCTTTGGGTCGCTTTACCCCGTTTAATTGCATGCCTATAAGGTTCATATACCTCACTTTCTTTACCGTAAGATAGTCGCAGGGTAGAAATGCAGGCCCGAAACCAAACTGTATCCCCATATTTGCTTTTACCGGTCGCCAGGTACTGTAAGTCTCATTAGTGGTTTTATCCTGTAAATTTTCATTTACCTCGTCTTCAAAAATATCCCAATAAGGCTTGGAGCCACTTTTAGGAAAAAGCGGCTCTATCCCGTTAGTTTCATAAGCTCCGAAATATCGATAATTTTCGACCTCCTCTCTTTGAAAAACTGCACCTATATCCTGCACAGAACCCGAAACAATAAACTGTTCATCTACAATATAAGAAAAACCTAAATCCAGCCCAAATCCAACATTTCCACCAAAAAACGACCGACTTAATAATTCGGCTGCAGCCTCCTCTACCGTCATTCCTTCCTCCTCTTTTAGAGGTGCAAAGCCGGCAGTATTTATAAGGATATTCAAGTCTTCTACTTTGTGATTATAAACATTTTTTCCTCCCGGGGTGGTAGAAGTAGTAAACTTACCGGTGTTTCCCGTACTTTCAGCATTAAAAATACTGGAGTACAGTTTTGCCCGTGCTCCTACGGTTAACCGCTTATCAAATTTATGGTTAATTCCCAGGTGATAAACTGTCATTATTTCGGCAGTAAGGGAAAAATCATCAAAATAAAAGCTTTCATCAAGATATTTACTATTTCCCTCATTCACCAAAATCGCCGGATCTTTTGGAAAATAGGAAAACAAATCAAGTTCCTGATAAATCCCGATAGAGAGGTAGTTTTTCTTATCTAATTTCCACCCGAGAGAAATAATTTCCAATTGCTGATTTACCGAAAAGTAATCGGTATTATCCAAATTGTGCATCGCTTCCCTAATCCGCACATTGATATCGGAACCATCTGCCCTGAAAATATCGTGTAAAGTCACGCCGGTAGATCCTCCCGAGAGATGAATTTGAGAAAAAAGAGGAATGCCTATATGGCCAGTAAAATTAATTTGCGCCCCGGGATTGCTCATTAAGGTTTGGGGAAGGTCATCTACACTATAAAGCAGAGGCTTATCCTGGGCTAAAGCCGATTGTAAAGATAAAGCCATTAATAAGCCAAAAACGAATCTTATCATTTAAAATCAAACCAAAAGAGGCCTTTTGAAGCAAAATCCAATTCTCCTTCAAATGCAGCTCCTCCCGGCTGCACCTCCAATTCCACTACCATTTTAATCGTTCTTCGCACTTCTCCAATGCGAGCAGTTTCAATTAACTCTGTTGTATCTGTAATTACAGGATTGCCAATCCCTCCCGCACTAATTGTATAATTTACTGAAAATTGTTCCTGATTTGAGTTGGAAAGAAATCTTATCTTACTTTCTATTTCCCTAGGGAAAGTATTGATATGTCTAAAATAGAATTCTACTGATGTGAGATCATCCTGGATATAATCGTCGTCCAGAAACTCCAGTCTTACCGTGTCACTAATAAAAGTTTGTAAAGCGCCTGCTGTAGGATCCTGAAAGTCGGTTTTGTCTAAACTGTAGATTACAAGATCTACATCTATCTCTGGGCTAAGTACAATGTTCTCTTTTTGATCAAGATCCACATCCTTAAAACAAGCAGAAAATAAGACGGAAAGCACCACCAGAACTGGAAGCTTCGTAAAAACCGAAATATAAGATTTCATTAGTTGATAGATTGTTCTTTTCAACCAACGAAATTAACAAAATTTTATAGTTACAGATAGCGCTTTAGTTCATTTAACGTTTTTATGTGTATTACATCGATTTTCTCTCGGTTCGAATAGTAGTCGAAAAAAATAGATTTTATACCGCAGGTTTCTGCTCCGGTGCAATCGGCCTCATAATTATCACCTATCATAATACTATTTTCGGGCATGGCTGNCGATTTTTTAAGCGCAGTTTCAAATATTTTACGATGTGGTTTTTTAACCCCTGTTTCTTCTGAAGTGGTAACCGTAGAAAAATAATGNTTGATCCCTGAATTTCTTAGCTTTTTATGTTGCACTTCTTCAAAACCATTGGTAATTATATGTAGATGGTATTTTTTATTCAAGTACTCCAAAATATCTTTTCCGCCATCCAGGAGATGATTATGCTGCGGAAGAAATTCTAAATAATCTATCGTTAGAACTTCTATAAGACGATCATCCACTTCATATTTCAACATTTCAAAACTATCTTTCAATCTACCAGTACGCAAAGCTTCTTTACTTACTTCATCTTTACGATAGCGCTCCCAATATTCAAAATTAATTGGTTGGTAAACTTCCAGGAAATCGCTTAGCTCCAAGCTTATGTTTCTATGACTAAAAATACTTTGAAAGGCTAATGCCGAATTTTTATCAAAATCCCAAAGGGTGTGATCCAGATCGAAAAAAACGTGTGTTATATTTTTCAGTTTCATGCTTAAAAATTAAGTATTTCGTAATTAAGGCAAAGTTGCGAAAAGTCAACTACCTCGGGGCAAGCCCACGAGGCATTAAGTTTTAAAAATAAAAACATTTCGACGCAAGCGTCGGAGCATTTCAAATCTCACTTAGTGAGTAAAAAGAATGATCGCAGATTTTTCATATTGGTGTGACCGCAATAATCTGCAATACTTCAAATAGTCTTTAGCCACAAAGACCCCAAGGCTCCAAGAAAAACACAAACCTAAACACCACATACTTTGTGAATCTTGGTGACTTTGTGTCTTAGCGGCGGAAATTTTAAAATTGAACAAGAAGCCGGAAGACTAACCTTGGTAAACCTGTTTTAAAAGTGCATAATACTTTTGATAATCGGCATATTCTGAAAAATCCTGATTTTTAAAGACTGCTTTAAAGCTGCCATCTACATCCTTTACCTCTTTAATTAATTTTGCTACAGCATTCGTCATTTCCTTAGCATTTTTATCTTCAGCAATACTGGAATTAAAGACATAAGGATGCACTTTTAAAGGTAAAGTAGATTCGGTATTGATATCATAAAACAAAAATGGTCCGCAAGTTCCCGCTCTAAATCCAAGGGTCTCCGGATATCCCATAGAATAGTCTTGCGGAATCTCCAGTTCGGTTAAAAAATTATAGAATTCCGGAATATTGAGGTTTTGATTCGTATTCATTACCCGCTCTAAGGGCATATGCACTATGTTTTCCATGCGCAGTTTTTCCTTCCGAAGGGTTTTTACATTTTCATAGGCAAAATGCCCGGGAATAAGTCCGACTTTAGAATAATCTCCCACATATTTAATAATCGATCTATACGGAATTCGGTTGTAATTTATATTGCGATCGTAGATGGAAAAATCACTAAGCTGAAACATAAATAGTAAAGGCACTTTATGTTCTTTGTGAAAATATAAGAGCTTCAAAAGTATCTAATGGATCCTTTTTTAACTTAAGCAATACCTGGATCCTATCGGCCACTTTTTGAAATTGCAATTGCACAAGATCTCGCTGTAAACCTATCAAACTCCTTAGAAAACCTTTATTCTGAAAATTAAAAACGTGATCTACCGCTACAATAGCCCGGGCATTATATTTACGTTCTTTTAGCTCTAATTTCGGAAAACGCTCTTCTAAGATTTCTTTAAATTTATAAGACCAAATATCTACCACAGGAGATTGTAAAAAACCTTCCTGATAGCCCACACTTTCTGAAGCGGGGAAACGCCCCATTTCATCCTTAACATGCGGCAGGTATTCTTCATATCTGCTTAACAGAAAAAAAGAGGCGGCAAAAATATCGAAAGGAAGCGCACTATTTTCAGAAACGGGAAAGAAACAAAAGTTATCTCCCCAGGGTTGTACTATTATTTCAACTTCACTAATTCCCTGTTCTAAAAGTAATTCTATTTTCTGAATAAATAATTCGTTTCCTAAAGCTTGTTTTCCGTAGGAAAGTTTCATGCCTTCGTGAGCGATAAATTCCTCTATTTTAGTAGTGAATTTTATTGGAATTCCCAGAATATTAGAGCAAATATGCTTAAATACATATACTATTCTCGGAGTTATTTTCTGGGTATAAATAAGTAGCATCTGGAAATTTTAGAGAACGCCTTCGTCTGCAAAGCTAAAGTATGATTTTTCGGTTACAATAAGATGGTCCAGTACTTTAATATCCAAACTTTGAGCTGCTGTTTTAAGCTTTTGGGTAAGCTGTTTATCGGCCTCACTGGGTTTTAAAGTTCCGGAAGGATGGTTATGGGCTAAAATAATTGCCGTGGCCCCTACCTCTAGCGCTTTTTTCAAGGTAATTCTAACATCTACCAGCGTGCCCGTTATCCCACCTTTACTCAATTGCATTTGCTCAATCACTTTATTGGAATTATTAAGATAAATAATCCAAAATTCCTCGTGCGCAAGTTCCCCGATAATAGGCTGCATGAATTCAAAGACCGAAGCGCTGGAGGTGATTTTTTTCTTTTCCAGGGCTTCTTCTATCCTGCGGCGCCGGCCCAACTCTAAGGCAGCGACAATACTCACCGCTTTTGCCGGACCAATCCCTTTAAATTCACAAAGTTTTGTTACCGAAAGTTTTCCCAGCTCGCCCAGTTGGTTTCCCGTAGATGCCAAAATTCGTTTGCTTAATTGCACTGCCGATTCATTACGACTTCCCGAGCCAATTAAGATTGCGACTAACTCGGCATCACTCAAACTTAATTTTCCCTTTTGAAGAAGTTTCTCCCTGGGCCGATCGTCTTCTGCCCAGGATTTAATACCAAAACTTTGTTGCTTTTCTTCTCCCATAGTTTTATAAAGATAAAAAATGATTCGTTATCTTAACTAAAACCTATTAAGAATGAACGCTTCATACTAATGTTGTCCGGTAAAGTTTTTTTGACTTGCTGGAATATGAGTGAGTAAAGACAATTCAGATATTTTACATTATACACACCTTGCTTTGGGAAAATGAACGAATAGTTTGATAATTTAAAATTGTCANTTAAAAAAACGCTGATATTCAGTAGGTTGGTTTTAGTCTTTTTTCTTTATTCTTGCAGCCCCGAGGACTCGGGGGTCTTTACTCTTTAACCGGACAACAATGATTACAAATTACGGTATAACAGAAGATTGCAAGTAGATCCACCCGAAATAGAACAAGCAGCCGTGGGAGTATTTATAAAGCTTACTTAGTAAGTAAGTCTTCTATAGCTTTAGAAATGTTCACGTATTGGAAACGATACCCCTGTTCCTGTATTTTATCGCTACTAACTAACTGACTGGATAAAACCAGTCTTGCCATTTCACCTAAAACCAATTTCAGGGCGATTTTAGGTACGTTGGGCAACCATACCGGTTTTCCCATTTTTGAAGCCACTTTGTTCACCATTTCTTTATTGGTAACAGGATTTGGCGCGACAGCATTGTAAATACCGGTAAGTTCCTTTTCTAAAGCATACATAAAAATACCTTTAATATCTTCTATATGAATCCAGGACTGCCATTGTTTACCACTTCCCAATGGAGAACCAACATTAAAATTCACCGGTTCCTTAAGTTTTTGTAAAATTCCGCCGTCTTTAGCAAGCACCAAACCTATTCTTATTTTGGCGATATCAATACCAAGATCACTAAAGTTATCTACCGCTTCTTCCCATTTTACCACTACTTCTCCAACAAAGGAATCATCCACTCCTTCATCTTCTTCTGTATATAATTTTTCTAGCGAACTGGGATAAACGCCAATCGCGCTCGCAGAAACCAGATGTTTTACCTGATGTTCATTTTCTTGTAAGCACTTATAAAGTAAATTGGCAGTTTCGGTACGGCTTTTTAAGATTTTTTCTTTTTGCTCCTCGGTCCAACGCTCTGCAATACCGGCACCTACCAGGTTTACGATGGCATCTACACCAACTATTGCTTCGCTGTCTATTTCATGCTCATTTGGATTCCAGTAAAAACCTTTATAATTAGGTTTATTTTCAATTTTATCCTTACTGGTGGTGAGGTAGTGAACTTCTATTCCTTTTTCGCGACAGGCCTCACTAATTTTCGAACCAATTAATCCCGTAGCTCCTGTTATTAATACCCGCATTTTTCTTTACAAGATAACGACAAGCACAAAGCTTAGCCAATCATTTTTAGAGATTTAACAACAAAACAACTTAGTTTTTTAAAGCTCTTAACATTTCGCGCTTTCCTGGCGGACCCGGAAGCCTTTCAACGATAAAACCTGCCTTTTGCATCGCCCTTCTTACGCTCCCTTTTGCAGCATAAGTTACTAAAACAGCTTTCTCTTGCATCGCAGCATACATTTTTTCAAAAATCTCCTCGGTCCAGAGTTCGGGTTGTACCCTGGCTCCAAAAGCATCAAAGAAAACCAGTTCATATTTCGCAATGTCATCAATCTCTTCAAAACGCTTTTGCTGTTTTGTAATTTTAAAAGCTTCAGAAATAAATTGTGATTTATTCCACGGAATAGCATGCATTTTCTGAAAAATATCGTTTTGATTTTCTGCGGAAAGTAATTCGGGATAATTTAAAGCGGCTATTTCATTTCGCGCTATCGGGTAGGCCTCTACTCCCGTATAATCTATTTTCAGCTGATGCTTTTCTGCCTCCAGAAAAGTAATAAATGCGTTAAGTCCGGTGCCAAAACCAATTTCCAGGATGCTTATGTCTTTTTGAACAAAATTTTCCCGCCAATAATCCAGTCCCATTTTTATAAAGACGTGTTTGGCCTCCTGGATAGCCCCGTGTTTAGAATGATATTGCTCGTCCCATTCCTTTAAATGAATAGTGATCGAGCCATCGCCTGTGGTAATCATTTTTCTTTCCAAATTATTCTTTTAAAAGTACTCCTGTTGCGACAAAAGCTTTGGTGAGTTTGGGAGCGGTGATTGCTGCGATTTCAGTTTCAGATTTTCCTTCATCCTCAGCATAATGCTTTTGGTCTTCCACAGAAATTTCATTCAGAAAAGCTTTTCCTTGCACAATAACCTCAGCATTCTCGCTATCTTTAGGTACAAAAAAACCGTAATCCTTAAAAGTTACCCTCACGTCTTCTCTCTCCGGAAGTTGTAAAATCATCCAGCAACCTTTCTTTTTACAAACGCTTTCTATGCTGGAGGTAAACTTTAAATTTAAGCTGTCTCCAGGCTTAAGTGCATTGAATTTCTCAAAGGCTTCTTTTGCTGATAAAGGACTCTCTTTCTGGATTTCTGTTCCATAGGAAGCATAATTAGCCGACTCACTTACAGCGATCTCTTTAGCCTCAGGATTCGATTTTTTATCCTGGCAGGACAAAATAATTAGAGACAATACTAATATGGAAATAATTTTTCTCATCTTCTTAAGTTTTAACACGATTGTAAGCATCCATACTAAATACGGGACAGGCTACGCGTCATTTATTGGTTCATAATATTATTCACCCAAAGCTATTTTATATAAAATAAGCTTTAGTGAATAAACAAATTTACCAAAACTTTAGATTTTGATTCTGTTTTAATTTAGGTAAATTTGTTTACTAAATTAATGACAATGAAATACGACGCTAACCAATTAGAAGTAACTAAAGTTCAAAAATCGACAATTGAAGAAGTAAATTTTGAGAATTTAGTTTTTGGTGAAGTTTTTACCGACCATATGTTTACCTGTGACTATGAAGATGGAAAATGGCAAAACCCTGAAATTAAACCTTACGGACCAATCCAATTAGACCCTTCAGCTAAAGTATTTCATTACGGGCAGGCGGTTTTTGAAGGCATGAAAAGCTATAAGGATCAAGATGACCAAATATGGTTGTTTAGGCCCGAGGAAAATTTTAAAAGAATCAACAAATCTGGTGCGAGACTGGCCATGCCCGAATTTCCAAAAGAGTTTTTCTTTAAAGGTCTTGAAGAATTATTGAAGTTAGAAAAAGACTGGATAAAAAAAGGTTTTGGAAACTCGCTATATATTAGACCTTTTGTGATTGCCACAGAAGAATGTGTATCTGCCAATCCGTCTAAAAAATATAAATTCATGATAATCTGTTCTCCCGCACAGGCCTATTACAGCGGAGAAGTGAGGGTTCAGTTTTCAGAAAAATATAGTAGGGCGGCAAACGGCGGTGTAGGCGCGGCTAAGGCAGCAGGAAACTATGCAGCCCAGTTCTATCCTACCAATTTAGCGCAACAAGCAGGTTTTCAACAAATAATTTGGACCGATGCCAATACCCACGAATTCCTGGAGGAAGCAGGAACTATGAATGTTTTCTTTAGAATTGGAGATAAACTCGTTACCGCACCAACCAGCGATAGGATTTTGGATGGGGTAACCCGAAAAAGTGTGATAGATCTTGCCAAAGACATGAACATTGAAGTTGAAATAAGACAGATAAAGGTTTCTGAAATTGTTGACGCGGCAAGAAATGGAGAACTGAAAGAAATTTTTGGTTCGGGTACCGCAACGGTAATCAACCCTATTGCCGGATTTGGTTATAAAGGCGAGAAATTCGAACTACCCAAGCTCGAGGATTCCTACGGAAAAGCTTTTAAAGATAAACTGATGAAAATTCAATATAACCAGGCCGAAGACAAACACGGCTGGAGGTACCAGGTTAAATAGTTGTAGAAAAGCAATAGGATGCTTTTAGCATCACTTTTAGAGCTTATAAAAATAGACCTCACGGATTTTGAAACTCTGTGAGGTTTTTTAATATCAAGAAGCTCGGAGAATTAGACTCTGTGGAGAGATTTAAAAATTTTATGAAATTACTTTACGACCTCAAGTTGTTTTTTCATTCATAACGCGGTTCTAAACGTATAATGGTTCAGCCTAAAACACTAACTTTGCATAAAATTATTTGATAAAATGTTTAGTACGGGTCAACTTATTTTTGCCGGCATATTTTTAATTGCATTTATACTTGTTATAAGTAGGAGTTACAAGAAAGATGCTATTCTGCATAAAAAACATTATAAAGGTAGTTTTTATGTCTTACTTGGGTTTATTGCATTTATAGGTTTACTATTTTTTATTAAAACAGTCCTTAATCACTAAAAAACGAAATAACCTAAGCATTTTGAAAGGCTGTTTTTCGCATTTTTAGCGTTAATCCCTCTCGAGTGCTCGGGATCAAAAACGCTTTAGCTACACTTCGATTGTGCTCAGTGCAAGTGGATCGATCTACTTTTTTTATCTTGATAATGTACAAAATAGCACTGTCCTCTCTATTCACTTTATTTCATCCCAAATTCCAGGTAATAAATTATGTTAAATTAAGTACCTTCGCTTTATAAACTATTATTCATGAAAATTTTAAAATACCTCTTCTTTCTTCTATTAATCCTCATTATTGCTGGTTCTATTTATATCGCCACCAAAGACGGCGAATTTCAAATAGAAGAAACCAAAGTAATCCCTGCTCCTGTAGAAATGGTATTCAGCGAAGTGAATGAGTTTAAAAACTGGGAAAACTGGGAGTCCTGGTCTGAAGATGGTGAAGATATGATTATTGAATATGGAGCAAAAACAAGTGGCGATAGCGCTTCTTACTCCTGGAAAAGCACAACTTTTGAAGATGGTAAGATAATGACTATTGCTGCCAAGCCATTTTCTGAAATAAACCAGCAAATCACCTTTAATACGACATTTGGAAAATCTACCAGTGAACTTTACTGGGATTTTAATGAAATTGAGAACGGAACCGAACTTACATGGGGAATGAAAGGCAATCAGAATTTTATGGAAAAACTGGCTTTTATTTTTAAAGAAGAAACCATCTCCCAAATGATGCAGCCTAAGTTAAAAAAAGGTCTGGATAAACTGGAGACCGTGGTAATTAATAAAATGGACAAATATGCCATTAACGTAGATGGTGTAATTAGATATGGTGGAGGCTATTATATGTACACTACTACAGCCAGTAAAATTAGCCAGGTAGATAAAAAAATGGGAGCCATGATTGCTGAAGTTTCTTCTTATATGGAAGAAAATAGTATAGAAAAAAGCGGCAATCCTTTTGTAATTTATAACCAATGGAATAATGAGGCCGGTACCGTCATTTTTTCAGCCGGAATCTTTACCCCGAGTGAAGTGATCACGCCGACTAAAAGTGAAATCCTTACCGGATTTATGCCCAATCAAAAAGTATTAAAAACAAGCTTGAAAGGAGATTATAAAAACTTAAAAGAAGCTTGGGACACTGCTTTCAATTATCTCGAAGCCAACAATATTGAGGTAGATGAAGAGGCTCATAGCTTTGAGGTTTACCAAAATTCTCCAAACAAGATTGCCAATCCCGCCAAACTTATTACCCATTTATATATCCCTGTGAAATAAAAATATGATTAAACAAGCTGTGTTGGTATTTTTAGGAGGGGGTTTAGGTAGCGTATTGCGTTACCTAATTACCAAAGTCTTAAACCAAGACGGATTTGCCATTCCATTTGGCACTTTTAGCGTGAATATTCTGGGCAGTCTTATTATTGGCTTTGTTATCGGACTTGCCTCGCGCACAGAAATTTTAAACTCTAATACTGTACTTTTTATGGCCGTTGGTTTTTGCGGTGGATTTACCACTTTTTCCAGTTTTGCTATTGAAAATCAGGCACTTTTACGTTCGGGAGATTACTTAAATTTCTTTTTCTACACCTTCGGAAGTATAATTTTGGGGATTTTGGCTGTTTTTTTAGGACTTTTTCTTTCTAAATTGACTTAGCATTCTCTCGAATATATCAAAAACCTCGGTGCAAGCACACGAGGTATGATCCGAAACAATTTTTCAATTTCGATGCAGAGCATCGGGGAATTAAACCCTTAGAGATTAAACAATAATTAAAACTAAGCTTATTTTAAAAAGCACCCCTAAAAAATAGGGGTGCTTTTTATTTATATCACATTTATTTACCTAAAACCCCTATTTTTTTGTGGGTGTTACTATAATTTTATACATTTATCTCATCAAAAACATAGTTCTTATGAAAAAAATAGAAGCCATTATCAGAAAATCCAGGTTTGATGCAGTAAAAAAAACGCTGCACGAAACTGAAGTCAATTTTTTTAGCTACTGGGATGTTACCGGGGTAGGTAACGAAAAACAAGGTCATGTATATCGCGGGGTTTCCTACAGCACAAGTGACATTCACCGCCGTAAAATATCGCTGGTAGTTTCTGATGAAAATGTACAAAGCACTGTAGAAACAATTTTAAAAGCGGCCCATACGGGAACGGTGGGAGACGGAAAAGTCTTTGTTTCCCCTATAGAAGAAGCATATCGAATAAGAACTAAAGAAAAAGGAACAGACTCGCTTTCCTAAAATAATAACTTAATATTAAAAATTACTTTTATGGAATTACTTACTACTAACAATATTTGGATGATGGTGTGTACCGCTTTGGTATTTTTTATGCACCTCGGGTTCTCCCTTCTGGAAGTTGGGCTTACCCGCCAAAAAAACGCGATCAACATCTTATTTAAAAATGTATTCATTATTTGTTCAGGCTTACTTCTTTACAGTTTAGTAGGCTTTAACCTTATGTATCCTGGCTCTTTTATTGCCGGGGTAATCCCAGATCATTTCTTTAGCCTTTTTGGGTTGAGTGCACCTACCATAGACGGCGCCTTAGACTTATCTTATAACGAAGGTTATACTTACTGGACAGATTTTCTTTTTCAGGGAATGTTTGCGGCCACAGCGGCAACTATAGTTTCGGGTGCGGTGGCAGAAAGGATTAAACTGGGCAGTTTTATGATTTTTTCAGTAATCTATATCGCACTAATATACCCTATAGCTGGCTCCTGGAAATGGGGTGGTGGCTTTTTAGACCAGCTTGGCTTTTACGATTTTGCCGGCTCAACCCTGGTTCATTCTGTAGGAGGTTGGGCCGCTTTAATCGCTATTTATCTGCTCGGCTCTCGTCTAGGAAAATTTGGAAAAGATGGTGCCTCCCACGCTATCCCGGGTCATAACATTCCCATTGCTACCGCTGGGGTTTTTATATTATGGTTAGGTTGGTTTGGTTTTAACGGAGGTTCAGTACTTTCTGCCGAT
>JGI1221J11331_1000265_pt1 | contig 17032 bp, 29 predicted proteins | sample LakVidmifraction_4_FD_11331 | JGI IMG/M metagenome (IMG submission 11331) | reverse complement strand
AAACATCCTGTTACAAAAGTAACCATTCATAATCACATCAAAAAGAGCGGCGCAATTGTTGTTGGCAAAAAGAAAGCCGCGCGTGGCCGTCCTGACAACGTGTTTATGATTGCGCTGGCGAATTAATTATTATTTGGCTATACAGCCAAGGTATTTTTATGAAAACACCTGTTCGCGACGAAATAAGAAGCAGAATACCTCACCCCCGAGCTATTCAAGACATGATTGCTTTTGCTGGTGATACAGAACGGTTATTGCGAGAAATAATTGAAGCATTGCCAACTAACCGAAATTGGCTTGATCCTGAATTAGAAAAACAAGCTAAACTTACTTTGTACATAAAAAAATGAAAAAAAACAACAAAATCTCATTCACCGTTAAAGGCGATCCGCTTAAAACCCGCAAGCAATCGGTGCGCCCAACCCTAGTAATCAAACAAAAAGATTTGCACAAGGAAAACGAAGATGATTATTTTGACGAGCTAGAAGCACATCGCGGCACAAGACTCGAAACAATTTATTCTTTTGACGAGGTTAAACAAAAAACAACTGTTGCGGTTTACGGGTCACTCAGAAAAGAAATGGGTAATCACAGAATTATTCAGCACGAAGATTTTGTTGGCGAAGGAACTACTGTTGAAAAATGGCCAATGCTCGACATAGCATGTGGACTTTTTCCAGCACTTTTCGATAAAATTGGAATTGGACACCAAGTAAAATGCGAGGTTTACGAAGTATCAACAAAAACTCTGATGAATCTTGACCACCTAGAAGGCGTAGCAAACGGGCTTTACTTTAAAAAGCAGATAGGCATCACTATTGAAGGAAAGACGGTTAGTGCTTGGGTATATTTTATCTGTCAAAAATTCGCTTTGCCTGACAAAAAATATCTTATCCAAGACTGGAAACAATACAAAAACAACTTATGTTAAAAACAATTTTAGAAAACACAAACTATCTTTGCAAAATCGTATTGCTACCAGAATTACGCGAACACCCAAACGCAGATCGCCTATCGCTAGCAACAATCGACAATCAAGTAATTATAACTTCAAGGGATGCGGCAGTCGGCAGTTTATATGTTTACTTTCCCTTGGAGTGCCAAATCAATCAAGACTTTATCGCCTACATCAATGGCTTTTCAGACGCAGAACGCAATCGCGATAAAACAAAAAGGGGATTCTTCAACCCCAAGCGAAGGGTTCGCGGAGTAAAGTTGCGGGAAATTGTCAGCGAAGGATACCTGCATCCAGCCAGCGAAGTTAATAGTTGGTTGAAAAGCCAGAAAATTAAATTTAATATTACCGAGTCGAATGTTGGAGAACAGTTTGATTCTTTTGGTGAAACGCTTTTTGTGCAGAAATATACTGTTCCCGTAAAGCACATTCAGGATGGAACCAAAAAATCCAAAAAGGCACGCGAAAGCCGCATTGTTGAAGGCCAGTTTTACTTTCATCCTGATACAGCACACCTAAAGCGCGAATTAGACAAAATCAGCCCTAACGACGAAATTGAAATTCTTTCTAAGTGGCATGGTGCTTGTTGTGTTTGCGCGAATCTTTTAACCAAACGGCCCTTATCCTTAGTCGAAAAGATTGCTCGCTTTTTTGGAGCGCAAATTAACGACGAAAAATATTCTGTTATAGCGTCAAGCCGCAGAGTTATCAAGACCAAAGATTTGCGTGACAATCCAGCGCAAAGCTTTTATGATTCAGATGTTTGGACTTCGGTGGCAAACAAGTATCAAGAATCAATTCTACCGGGAATTTCCCTGTTTGGTGAGCTTGTAGGACACACGCCAACCGGAGCAGGAATTCAATCGTTCAAAGGAAAAGTTTATGATTATGGCTGTGAACTGGGCAGTTGTGACTTTTTTGTTTTTCGCATTACTTATACTTCGCCCAAGGGTCACGTTTTTGAATTTTCAGTGCCGCAAATCATTGAATATTGCAACAAGTATGCGCTAAAGCACGTTCCGGTTTATTTTGTTGGTAAAGCAAAAGATAAATATCCAGATCTTGATATCGGCAATCATTGGCATGAAAATTTTCTTGATCGGCTTATTGCAGAATATCTTGAAAAAGACGATGTTTATTGCAATAGCAAGGGCTTGGCAGACGAAGGAATTGTGTTGTCAAAAAGAATTGGAGCGTTCCAAGGATTTAAATTAAAAAGCAGCCGATTTGTTTTGGCTGAATCTATAGAACTTGATTCTGAAAAAGAAAATATTGAGGACTCTTAAAGAATAAAAAATAATTGACATTGCGAACAAACAATGTTAAACTAAAAAAACAATGAAATACCTACTCGTTACTCTCACATTAATTTTAAGTTTCGGCCTTGTTGCGCACAAAACAGGATACTTGCAAATCCCGCGCACAGACGATCCGCCAAAACAGGAGGCTCAGGAACAGGTTGAGGAATACAAAGCTGATATTTTTGCTGAAGAATTCCAAGAACAAGAAACAAAAGCAGTGGTTGAAGAATCGGTTGCGGCACAAGCGCCAGAAGAACTACCAGAAGTTTTTACCGACGAAACGGTTTATGTCGTTGAGTATCACTCAGCAACTACCGAAGACGGAATTTTTGGCCTAGTGCCCGGAACCAAAGCTAAATTTGTAAGTTCACAAGGAGAAACTGCAACAATTACCACTGCAAAAGATGGTGAACTGCAAATCCCATTAAATAAAATAACAAATAATATTGATTTGGCACGAACAGCAGCAAAAAACGACGTTGAATCACTAATCGCAATTGAACAGCAAGCAGATTTGGCGAAAAAACAAGCTGCAAAAGCACAGCTAGAGATATACAAACTTAGTCCGCTAGGTCCAGAGTCAGTGAATCATTTGCCAGCACCCACAAAGACAAATCCTCTTTCGTCTGCGGTGCTTGGTTCTTCGGCGCACTCAAAACGAGAAAGTGTTAATTGGCGTGTTGATTCTTCGGGAATGCGCTACAGAATTGGCTATCACGGAGAAAGAATAAATGAAAAATGAAAACCTTTATTGCGAAACAAATTAAATCTTGGCGCAAAGCGTCAAAAAACAATCAGGACTTACCAAAGATTTGTTGCTATTATAACGGCCTAAAAATTGTTCGTGGCAAATTCACCATTGATGAATGGCTAATAGAATTTCGCAACGATAAAGTTGTTGTTAGCCGTTCAGAATTAATTGCTAGTGATTTTGATTACGTGTATTTTGCAACGCTAGGCGATATTTTAGAACTACTGCCATACTTAAAAAAAGAAGAACAAATGTCGTCATTCCCTTACGAATTTTCTTTCGACGAAAGTCTTTTTGAACTATGAGCAAGGAGATTTTTCCCTTTAGATATCAAGGTGGCGGCTATTTTCGAAGGATTGGCGTTCCAATTGGCAAGCAAGCAGAGGTTTTGCACGGCCAAGAAGCAATAGAATACTTATTAAAAAAATTTAAAGAAATCCAAGAAAATGAAAAGCAAGAGAACCGAAAAGCAGAAAATTGCCTTTAGCTTGTATTCTGAACTAAAAGATATTTGGGAACAAAAGTCGAAATTAGGCCGCTTTAAATTAAAAGTTCCAATTCAAAATGGCTGGCGCAAAGAATGGCGTGTTCGTGGTGACGTTATGCGATCCAGTGAAGGATCAAATTATTTAAAGATACTGCCCCTAGTTCAAAACTCTGTTTATTCTCGCACAACGCTTTTCAGCGACGATAACAAGCTCGGTCTCAAAGGCGTTTCTGAGCGATACATCGAAAACAACCCAAAGGTTTTGCCGGAATTCTTTTGGAGCAAATACTTTGACTTGCAAACCAATTTTCATTCTTTTTATAAAACCGGAGTAGAAGTAATTTACCGCAAATTTTATCGTGTTAAGCGCGAGTCAGCTTTTGAAACAATCATTGTGCCTAATTTCATTGATTCTCTGCCTATAATTTCGCCAGAATTAGATTCGCGCCAACAAGAAATTCAAAATAAGATTGAAAAGCTCAAGCTTTGGCCGATTATTGATAAATTGTTGGGACTTTACGGCAGTTGTCGCTGTGAATATTGTCTTGGCGAAGAAAAGCAAAAGCATGTTTTAATTGAGATTGAAAAAGAAATAAGGCAAGAATTAGCAGGTACATAAAAAATAATATATTGACAAACCAAAAAAACACTATACCATCGCACCCATGAAGATTAAATTCTACCAAGTAGGCGGCTCAGTTCGCGACGAATTAATGGGTCTAAAATCCAACGATATCGACTATGCCGTTGAAGCTCCTTCTTTTGAGCACATGCGCCAAGCAATCATTGATCGCGGTGGAGAAATTTTTTTGGAAACACCAAGGTATTTTACTATTCGCGCAAAGGTTCCACAATTAGGTTGCACAGACTACGTTCTTTGTCGCAAGGATGGCGGCTACAGTGATGGTCGAAGGCCTGATGAAGTTTGCGCTGGAACTCTACTTGACGACCTATCACGACGCGATTTCACAATAAATGCTATTGCCAAGGGCGAAGATGGAGAGATTTTTGATCCATTTGACGGACAAATAGATATTCAACGGCGCATAATTAGGTGTGTAGGCGATACAAAAGAAAGATTTAAGGAAGACTCATTAAGGCTTGTTCGCGCTTTTCGCTTTGCCATGACTAAGAATTTTTCAATTTCTGGTGATATCAGGGAGTGTTTACGCTGCGGATATATTTTGAGCGGACTAAAGAATGTTTCTGCTGAAAGGATTAGAGAAGAGCTAACAAAATGCTTTGCTCACGATAGCTTAGGAACCCTTCGCTTGTTTCATTCTTTTCCTGAATTTATGGAATTAGTTATTAATAATGAAAATGGAATTTGGCTTAAGCCTACTACGGAAAAAAAATAATTTTGTTTCGCGAAGGTTCGTTTGCAAGAATTGTGGCGAGAAATGCCGCACAAACAAAAAAGATAGAGGAAAGAGATTTCTTTGCCGCTCGTGCGAATTAAAAGATTTTAATCTTGGAATCTAAACATGAATACAATAAAAAACTTTTTTAAAAAAAACAGGCACAATCTAAGCATACTTGGGATAATGCTAATTTCCTTAGCTCCACCGATGGTAATCTTTTCAACCATCATTATGCTACTCTATTTTGTCTTTCACTTTTCGCTTGTGGCAGCTTGTGCTTTTTCGATCTACATGCTTGATCGCAAATATAAGGTTTTGGAAAAATACGAAGAGATATTTGGCGCAGCTAAAGAACTTGGGAAACTTCTCGAAACAAATCGCACAATTACAGTTAGCTGCTATCTTTTGTTTTTTGCGTCAATTATTTATGCGGCTTTAGTTTATTATTATTTTGATTACAGAGTGGCACAGCAATTTCTTATATTTTTATTTACTTCGGTTGCTATCTGTCAAATCCTCACTCTGCGGTTACTAGAATCAATTATAAAAAAAATAAATTTACACCACCATTCGTTTCTGCTACAATAGAAACAAATGAACAGCACACAACTCAAACAGGATCTATCGAGGTTTACCGGAACAGAAAATTATTGGAAGGGCAAGCTTCATAAGATCAAATACACTGATGGCATCAAGTTCTTGCACGAAAATGCCGAATGCTATTGGTTGATTGACCTCGTTGACTCGGCGCAAATTTCAAAAAGCATTGTTGACTATTTAAAGAAAGACTATTTTCAATCCATCGAGCTAAAGGTTTTGGATAATGTTGGAACTTTTGAAATCACAGATGGCAATAGTAATGTTCTTTACGCGCAAAGAATTGAATTCACAGACTTTCCGCTTGATGAAATTAAACTTTATTTGGCAGATGGAGTTTTAATGTTGCGCTCTGAATACTAATCGCGGACTTTAAATAAAATTAAATTGACAATCACGGTTGAATAGCTTAACATACTAACACATGAAAGAAATCTACCAAAAAATTACTGACAACGATATTTCAGTTCACGTTATCTCCTTGTTGAATGGCGAACCAACGCACCAAGCCATTCCGCTTGCTGAAATGCTTGAGGAAAAAAAGCGCGAAGGCGAAGAAATCGTAGGGGTTTTTGTGGATGGAAGGATTGCCATTGAACTGTTGAATGATTTAAAGAGTGGTAACGTGGTATTTTTGCCAGAATAAAAATATGAATTTTGATCTTCGCCACAAATTAGGATGTGCTTTTGCGATTCTGTTCTTAGTCGGATATTGCCTTGGAATTGAAGTTGCCACAATAATACTCTTTTCATACATTGCGGACTTTACCTGTCCCTTTTTCGATAAAAAGGATAAAAATTGAACAAATTAAATAAAAAACAACGCAAGCGTCGATTATAAAAAAAATAAATTGACAGGATCTCTTTCAACTATTATCATTTAAACATGACCACCACTGAACAGTTCAAATGCACACGCTGCCAAAACTTCTCTGACGAATCTTACGGAGAGGTTGAAGACGAAGAGGTTTGCGAATGCTGCCACTACGAAAGCCACACCTGCGATGAATGCGACTCAAAATCTTGGGAAACCGTTAGCGTCGAAGGTTCACAGGACGGCAGGGTAAAAGATATTTGCCAAGGCTGTGTGGAAAGCGAAACATTTGTTTGCAATGATTGTGGCGACAGGCGAATGGATTGTGAGCAAAATGTCACTAACCGCAGCAATACGGTTTGCGACGACTGCTATAGCGAAAATTATTTTTGTTGCGAATCTTGCGATAATACATACCATAATAATGATTACGGCACTGATGGTCGCTGCGAAAGCTGCACTGACGAAGAAGACGAATCTCAGCTCAGTGGGGAACTATCTGACTATAATCAGAAAAACATGCTTGACCACCAAGGCAAGGGCCGCGTGAAATTTGGCATTGAAATTGAACTTGATGAAGCAGATATAGGTTGCCTTAATTTTGTTCGAAGTAATTTAAGTAATTGTATTTATAAGGAAGACAGTTCTATCGAACAGGGATTTGAAATTGTTTCGGCACCTGCTTGTATAGCATCGCACAAAGAAAACTTTAATGAGTATTTTTTCAAAAATCTAATTCACGAATCATACGAAATTCACAACAAATGCGGAATGCATATTCACGCCAGCCGAGCAGGAATGAACGACAAACAAATTTCTCGCATGGCGCTATTTATTGCGGCAAAATCCACACAAGGCTTTTTGGATTCGATTTCGGGAAGAAAAGAAAATGGTTATTGTCTCAGGCGATCAGAACTCAAGTCGAATAAAGAAAAAATTAAATTAGCAAAAGGCACACGCGGAGCGATTAACGTTTGCGAAAAAACCGTTGAATTTCGCCTATTTAAATCGCCCGAATCTTTTGAAGATTTCTGCTTGAGATTGGAATTTGTAAGCGCACTCGTTAGGTGGAGTGCAAAATTCCGCACAAAAAAAGACTTTCTGGCTAGCTTTAAACAATATGTCGTATCGAGTAAAAATCCTAACTGGCCGAATTTGCTAGAGGCAGTTGAGTAAAAATTTAATCCTTAGCGTTATGAAAAATTCCACATTCCAAAGAATCCAGAAAAAGCAAGCGGGGCGACTCGAAATCATTAGAAATTATATTTTTGAAAATTGGTGCGTAAAAGACGTAGAAAGAACAATCGCTGCGATCAAAAAGCACCAAGGAACAATTCAAAAACAAATTGAGTTTATTAAAATTGACGGCAAGAAAAATTCAAATTTCAAAGATTTCCCTTGGGTTGCTGACGATAGAACAGGCGAGCAGACCTATGGGTATAATTCGCCAGGGGAAGTCGAAGGCAACTTGAATTATATTTCTGATCGCTTTAACTGTGAGTTTCGCTTGCAATGGATGTTGGATGTTCCTGAAAATTGGCAAAGACTAGAAGCAACAAAATAAAACAAATTTAGTCCTTGTAGCTCAGTGGATAGAGCAACGGACTTCTAATCCGTGGGTCGCTGGTTCGAGCCCAGCCAAGGACACCAAAATAAAAAATGCAAATAATTAAAAAAGACCTACTAACTGTTACGGATGGCATTATCGCTCACGGCTGTAATGCCCAAGGAGTAATGGGGTCAGGAGTGGCACTGTTGATTCGCAAAAAGTATCCAAGCGTGTATGAAAGTTACGTCAAGATGTTCAAGGACAAGGATCGCCCAAACTTTCTTCGCTTAGGCGAATGCCAGCTAATCAAAGTCTCAGATTCGCTTTTTGTGGCAAACTTAATCACACAATGGTTTTATGGCGCAGATGGAAAACGATATGTTGATTACGCTGCGATTAATAGTTCTTGTGGCCAGCTTGCAAAAAATAAAAATCTAGGACCAATTCATCTTCCGTATAATTTTGGCGCAGACCGTGGCGGTGGAGATTTTAATTTAATTAAAGAAATAGTTTGTTATTATATTCCTGATGTGATTTTTTGTAAGATATAAAAAATAAATTGACATAGATGGCTACTCGTGGTAAATTAAAACCATGAACTACCTACGTGCAGAAATCTTTCGCGGAACATACAATAGCAAACTCAATCTGTTTGAACACAAATCGGCGGTTCTGGTCGTTGGCGTTGGGTATCCGCAAAAAACAAACGGCGAAGATGCGTTTTGCAAGATCATTGAGCACACAGCCGGAAAGCAGTTTGGAACAATGGCAGTGCCTTGCGATTCGCAGGGAAAAGAAATATTGCCTACCGACTCAATGAGAATGATGGGCGGAACATTTGTTTATTCTTGTGATAGCCGTTTTCGTGATTTAAGTTCGCACGGCGGACCCGTAGCAATACATGATCGGTTTGAAAAATGAAACTTTATTATTCAAACCGACCTGAAATTAAAATTTGGGCAATCAACAAAAGAGATAGAAGCAAAAAGAAAGATTTGCACTCGTTGAAAAGCAAAAGAAATCATTTTGACTTTGTTCTTCCAGAAGAAAAATATGATTTTGTAATTCCCATGCCTAGCTCATGCCCGTTTGCTTCACGACTAGCAAAGAGGGTTGCCAAAAGACTCGGCGCAAAATTTTGCTCAGGACTAAAAAAGAAAACATCAAAAAAGATTTGCGGAGTTCCAATTGAAAAAAGAAAGTCGGCAGCAATAGAAAATTTTAAGTTCAGCGGCAGCATACGGGGAAAAGTGTTGATTGTAGATGATATTTCAACAACTGGTAGCTCTATGATGGCAGCATCGAGTGTTTTAAAGCACGCAGGAGCAGAGGAAACTGTTGGATTTGTTTGGTTTTTAAATAAATAAAAGAATCAAGACGAAAAACAAATATCAATAAAAAAATAATTGACACGCCCCAAAAACTTTGATACAATAAAACCACAATGAACAACCAAATCTTAGAAAAACTCCGCAAGCTCGTAAACCTTGCAACTGGTAATGCTAATCTGCACGAAGCAGAAGTAGCGATGCAGATGGCGCAAAAAATCGCCTTTCAAAACAACATCGATCTTGCACAGGTTGAGCCACAAGATCGACAAGGCGTAGAAATCGACAAGGCGCAAATCAATTGCGGTCAACGCATGAGTATTTCGCAAAGCTTTGTTAATGTAATCCTTGGGAAGTTTTTCGAAGTGCGGATCGTTATTTCGGGAGGTCGGATTTCTGGGCGTAAGATGTTTTACTTTGGAAAAAAAGACGATGTTGAGTTTGCAGTTTGGGCCAACCAATACTTAAATAAGTTATTTTTGGATTTGTGGCACAGCCATTATGCGAAAAATCCGCATCTTAGCACCAAAATGCGCGAAACGTTCTTTTTTGGCCTATACAAAGGGCTGGTTGAAAAGCTACAGGAGCAAAAAGACAGTCAGGAATCTTCACTAGAAGCCGAAGTAAAACAAAGTTATGAAATTGTGCTGGTTGACAATGCGGCACTAATCGAGCAAAGTGTTAATCAAAGCTTTCCTAACATGACCAAAAGCACGAAAAAGCGAATTGCTGTAAGGGATTCTGAGGTTTTTGGGGCGGGCCACGCCGAAGGCAAAAAGATTAATTTGTGCAAGCAGATTGCATAAGAAATAAAATAACAATTTCACCACTTTTATTTGTTAAAGGTTGGCTTAAAAAGCAATCCTCTAAAGAGTAAATCAAAACAACTAATTACAATTTTGGCCTAATAAGCATTGCTGCAAGCATTGATCCCATATCCCGATTGTAATCGAATTGTTGAAAGCTAATAAAGTAATTGTTGGATGAGATGGGCAACTACCAACATTAATCTGAATCGACAGATAGGTTTTATTAGCAAGATTTTTTGCCCTAACCGGACATAATAAATAGATTTTTCGCTTTTTATTAATAACGAAAAGTTAAAATAAAATTTCCCTTTGTGAAACATTGGAGCGTTAAAAAAATCGTATGTGTAGATTTAGGCGGATAACAATACAAAAAACAACATGGGTAAAACAAAACTAATCGCCGCTCTACGCCTATTCGGCATAACTCGTTCAAGATCAATGGAATTTTGGAACAACGGCTATCATGAGTTTGAAATAATCAGTTTTTTAAATAAACAGGTTTTTAAAAAAGAAATTTTCAACAAAAGTCGCATACAACACCACAAATAATTTCGCCCCTGTAGCTCAATTGGTTAGAGCAGTAAACTTTTAATTTATTGGTTAATGGTTCGAGTCCATTCATGGGCACAAATTTTGTTTCAGTAGTTTAATTAAAACCGCAGGATTGTACTTGCGAGTTGCGAGCAAATCTCGCTTGAAACAGACATCTTAGTAAGTTAAAATATGAGCAAGCAACTTCAAACAACAATAAGCCTACTTTGGTCAAATTCCATAAGCGCAATTATCGAATGTCACAGTGGCGCAACAATAACAACACAGGCAGACGGATGTTGTTGCTCGCATCCTTCGACGAGGGGATTCGTTGTTCCAATGCCAGCTACTCACGGAGGACATGTTTTTTTATCCAAAGCGGCTGGCTTTAACCTTTTTTGCCCAAAAAATAATTATTTAAAATTTGATTTGGAAAAATCCAAAGGTGAATATGAAAACTTTTTGTTGCTCAATGGGTTTGTTGATGCAAAAATTATTAGCGGCGTGGAATCTTGGATTAACTTTACTTTTAAAGATAAGTTCTCTGTAGGAACAGGCATTTTGACTTGGCCTAATTCTGATTAAAAAAAATAAATTGACATTCGGCTGCAAGTATCATATATTGAACACAGACAACGAAACAAACCAAAAACACCAAAACCAAAAAATACTATGAAACTCCGCACAATCAAAAAGCTCGTCTCGTCATGGCCCTCAATGGGGGTTAACTCCAACAAGTTGCTTCGCAAATGCGATGTGATGAACAGTGTTGAGAAAGCACGCCAAAAACAAGAAATCTTTGGATACGACCCTCGTGCCCTGATCCTGAACGCCAACGGCACAGTGATTCGTGGCGCAGTCGGCTTGCCAGTTAAAATTGCGCGAGTAAAGCGGGCGAAAGCTGGCATGTTTCACGCTGTAGGACTTGGAGAGTTTGCCGCAGAAAACTTTGCAGCAGTCAAAGCAATCCTCAAAACCAAGGGATTCACGGGAATCCGCATGGGAGCAATCAGCGCGAAACTTTAATTGGTCGAAACAAAGCGGGGGCAAATAAAATCCCCGCTTTTTAAAACAAATAAAAATGAGCGAACAAGCAAAACCCAAGCCAGTAGCAGAAAAAAAGTTTTCGATATTCAAGATTTCAGAAGACTGACTGCTTAAAACGCCACAAAGTATTTGGCGGGGCGTTGTTTTCAAGGATCATTATGAATCAGAAGATGCTGCGATGCAAGACATTCAAAAGATTCAATACCTTTCTGACGACCTAATTATCGTGCCAGTAATACGTTGGAATCACTTTCCCGAATAAGACTTAATAAAAAAATAAAATTGACAACAGCATAGTTTTTGCTAACATAGTGGAACAAAAACCACCACATGAAAACACAAGGCATAATCTATCGCGTTGAAAACGAGTTTGGCGAAGGAATATATCGGGCGCATAAAGGTCCGAATATTTATGAATTTCCGCCGCAAGAAGAAATAAGTTCGTTTTTTTCTGATGTTCGCGCGCATCCTACGCCAGAAGAAGACAGAAAATTAATGTCGGCAATATGGCCGCACGGCACCGTAGAAACTTTCTGCCACTACACAAATGTAGTTTTTGGCTTCGAATCATTAAGTAAATTAAAAAAGTGGTTGTTTTGCAAAGTTGTGGTAGAAGCATTAGACAATCATGGATTTGAAATTGTTACTTACATAGGAATTGTTTACCACGGCAGCACGCAATCAATAATTGAAGTTGATTCAGCGGAAATAGTCGAAAGAAAATCGTTGCTGACAATCTTAAGTTAAAAAATAATTGACAAGTGAACAACAAAGCAGTAGTATAATTATACCATGAACAACAAAAACTACCACTATTTCATTGACGAAAGCCCTTCAGGCAAGCTAAGGATTCGCGTTCGCGCTGGATCAACAAAAGATTATATTTCAAAAGACTCGCGCATTCAGAACATTGATTGCATACCCACTGATGTTTTTGCCGTGGGAAATATTTCCGCAATAAGCTTTGCCGCAGCAAAAGAAAAAGCCAAGGATGTTTTGAATAAATACCTATCTTTATCAAAATGGTCTGAGCACGAATAATACGATTAAAATTATGTTAAATTCTGAAGACTCTAACATTCTTTCTCCAACAGGTTGTTCAGCAGCCGAATGGTGGCCTAGACATGCCGCAATGTTGTCGAGAAAAATGAAACTTTCGGGCGTGAAATCGTTTTGTATTGAGCACAAGGGCGGCACAGAATATACTTTTGAAGTCGTGCCAATCTCAAAGCAAGCCTATTCGGAATCTTTACTTGCGTGTAATTAAAAATAAAAACATTATGAATGCAAAACAAGCAAAAGAAGTAGCAGAAAAAGAATCATACATGAAAACAAACAAAAGATATTCAGAAGTAAAAAGCTTTACTGGCCTTCAAATTATTAACACCTACGTATTGATCCCGCGATAACCACCGAATAGGCCAATTCTAGCTCGTAATGGCTCGTTGTAGGCGTTTTTACATCAAATCAATGACGATATACCACTTTGTAGTTAAACAAGCGAAATAAAAACAAATTTAAAGTTTGCGGCAGAAAAGCGTTCGGGCGTGAATTTTCGGGCGCACGCCAACAGATTTAAGTGAAGATCGCGGTGATTAGCAAGCAAAGGTGTAGTTGAACAATAATTTTATAGCCAAAAAAACATAGTTTAGTAAAAAAGATATTATGAAAGAACAATCTAACGCGGATTTTGTGCTGGTTACACTGATAGCGTTGATGTTATTCGTTGTGCCAATTAGTTTTATAGTGGTGGCTGTGTATAAGGTCGCTGGATACTTGGGAATTGTGCTTTGAACTAGGTGGCTGGCCACTTTTCTAGTGTAAATGCGAGAGATTAATATAGGGATTTTAATGGTGGAAACGTGAGCAAAAAGCATGGCGAAAAGCAGTAGATTTGGTGCTGATATTTGGTTTGTTTTTGGCTATTCGAAAGAGCATTTTTACTCTGTTAATTGGTGTTAAACCAATGAGTGAGCACACCTTTTTTTATTCAACCAAAAAGTATATAAACATATAGGTATATATATAGAGTAAGAGAAGAAAGAAATAGTGAGTTTTTGTGGGGGTTTTTGGGGTTGGGGTATTTTCTTTGACTTTTATCCTCCAAAAACGCCCAAAAACAACCAATTTGTGTATTTGCGACACTTTTTAACGACTTTTAGCCTCGAATCGCCTTAAAATCGTCCCCATTAGACAAAAAAATTTTAATCGCAAGTTGAATAAATTTCAAGCGACTTTGAATCATAAGGACTTTGCCAGTTTAGTTTGTTTTACGTTAGTTAATTCGACTTGATTAGTATTAAAGTTGCCAATAGTTTTTTTTTCAAGAAATCAAGCGTAATAATTGCAATTAAATTTGCTGTCTTCGGCCAAGTTTTCTTTAAGACTTTCAATTCATTTCACCGATGCCGTGGCTGGATATATAGAATAAGAGAATGTCCTACTATCTTTTACAGTTTTTTTTTGGATAAAAAAATAAATTAACAATAATTATTCTTTAACGTGACATAACCACACATGAAAATCACAGAAGCCAACGCCGCGCCCGAAATCAAACTGTCGCCACTACAAAAGTTTTCTGAGCGCAAATTCAATCTTGAACTAAGCGGCTTTGACCTAATAGCCTTGTATGCGGTTAGCCAAAGGATTAGCGGAACAACAAAGGCGCGAGAAGTATTCAGCGATTGCGTGGGAAAAGAAGACAATAGTTTTTGCACGAATATTGGTGAGATAGAAGGGGCCGGAGAAGCCTTAACGGAATTTGAAGCAATCAATAGTATAACAAATACTATTCGTTTTGCACGATAAGTAATAAAAACACACTTAAAGTGGTTCTTTGGGTAAGCCGGAATAAAAAAATAAATTGACAACGCAAACCTCTTAACATAACATAAACGTATGGAAATCACAGAAAAAGCAACTAATGTCGTGGCACGGTGGGAAACCAAAGGAAAAGACTGGCTGGAACTTACTCGCGGCGAAAACAAACCTACATATTGGTATCACGGCAATAGATGCGGTGGTGGTTTTGACGCAATAGATGATAATGATGCTATTCGGAAAATACAGCTTCCTTGGGGACATTCAGAGGGAACCGGGCAGGTAACTGTGATAAAATCAGATCGGCCTTCACTAAAAAGAGTTAAGTAAAAAAATCATTCTTTAACATAAGATAACTATATGAAAATCACCGAAACAGTAACACCGCCACTAAAATCGTCTGCTTTAGAAGCCTTTTCTGAGCGATCATTCAGTATCAAACTAAACGGCTATCAACTTCTAGCCTTATACGCGGTTAGTCAGAGAATCGCTGGAGCGGGAAGCGCACGAAAAGTCTTTAGTCGTTGTTCTGATGAGGGTGAAGATAATAGTTTTTGCGCAAAAATTGGTGATATTCAAGGCATAGATAGGGCATTGGGAGAATTTGAAGAAACAATTGTTGATGCCTACGACAATACTATTCTCCTGTATAACAAATAAACAATTTTGGGCAGATAGCATAAATGGGAATGCACGGACACAAATCCGAGATGGGAGTTCGAATCTCTCTCGCCCGCCACTTTACGACATTAGGCGCGAAAAATTAAAAATAAAACAAAATGAATGAATCACTAACAGCTTTTCTCTGTATAATCTTTACGGGCACAGCAATTTTTGGACTATGCGGCACTTTCTACCAAGATGGAAATTACGAAGAGGTTGGCGGCATTATATTTGTTGTGTCTATTGTTTTGATGATAATTGCCTTTCAGATGATGCAGTGAGCTTGCGTTGGCAGCGGCGAAATTAAAAGAATAAATTGACAGTGGCTCTTCAATAACGTAACATAAGAACACATTAAAAACACCATGAAGCCAAAAATTATTAAAAGCTGGGAGGATTTAGCACAGCTCCCTGATTCTGCAACCCATCGTTTGCATGGTGCGGATGGGTGATTAGTAAGGAAGCGCCTCCTAAGGGCCGAAAACACCAATATCTTTCGTCGCATTCTTTTTACAAATTGCATTACAAACAAACCACGCAGAAACTAAGAGATTGTGGATTTGATATTACACTGGTAGGCTCAGAAGATTAAAAACAAAATGAAAAGCTATAAAGGACAAAACATTTATCCAGCAGATTCAAATTCCAGTGGTATGCGCTGGATGACTAGGACTTGCAAGGGAATTTTAAAGGCAGACACTCTGGCAGGATTAAAACAAATGATTTCCGCGCAACAAACCAAAACAAAATGAAGCCAAAAATTATTAAAAGCTGGGAGGATTTGGCACAGCTCCCTGATTCTGCAACCCATAGGATAGAAATCGGGGATTATCGCGCATGGGTGATTAAGAAAAGGCCGCTTGGTGACGAAGAAAATGTTTTAGGCAAAGGATTCGAATATCTCCCATCAAATTCATTTCACGTATCGCACCATAAGCAAAGCACGCAGACTTTAAAGAATTGCGGATTTAATGTCACGCTTACGGGCTCAAAGAGCTAAAAACAAACCCCTAGACAAAAACAATTTATGACATCAATCACTACTTGCTTTCTGCTCTTTTTATTCGCCTTTATGTATGCTGTGTTTGGCATTGTTATTTGGGTGCAGCCATTGTTATATTTGGCAATTATTATTCCTGTTATTCTCTTCGTGCTATTTCTTTGTTACTTGCTTTTTGGTAAAAAATAAAAAAGAATAAATTGACATTGCGCCCGCAAACTGCTATAATAGTTTTAGGCCCCGCAGCAATAACGCTCCGGCCAACAAAAAAACAGAAGATGAACGATGCTAATGCTAGAGACGGACCCCGGTAAGTAAAAACCCTTATTGATATATGAAAAATTTAACCTTGGCATAGTAAATACACAACCGCCAAAACAAAAAATTCCAGAAAAACAAGAAAGATAGTCTCGACCGTGCAGTGATTATGTTAAAAATACTCTTAATTCTTGTATAACTGTTAAGAAAAATTCGTAGCCACGGTTCGCGAAAGGAGACAAACTCCAAACCGTCAAACAATTTTAATCAGTAGAAAAAACAAAATGAACTACACATATTTAACCCTTAACTTTGATAACGTGCGCGAATTCTTAAAAGCACACAGGGAGGCTGAAGTGCGCCTTGTTGGGGAATCCCGCTGGGCAGGAATAGATTTGTTTTTGGCGAATAAAACCACTATTACGAGTCTTTTGACCAACCCCACGGTGCAAGTGAGAATTTCCAGAGAATCCACGTATAAAGTTGGCGGCAGATTTAAAGCTGGAAGGTGAAAATTATATTTTTGCATCGGTGTTTGCTGTGGGTTCACAGAGACATGGCCACGTAGCCACGGTTCGCGAAAGGAGATAGCCTCCAAACCGTTAAATTTAATTATAAAGCCATGAAAGTTCAAGACCTAATCAGGCTAAGTCGGCCAAAAACCCCGCAAATTGTTATTGAATTCATGCGTGAAGACAAAAAGCATGTTTATTATTCTTGTGTTAATGATTTAACGGGCGACAGATTAAGCGGGTTTGATA
>JGI1221J11331_1000263_pt1 | contig 17091 bp, 23 predicted proteins | sample LakVidmifraction_4_FD_11331 | JGI IMG/M metagenome (IMG submission 11331) | reverse complement strand
AACCAACTCCTAGGTAGATATGTTCTGACCTTAATATTCTGAGTAAACTTCGAATCTCTTAGGCTATTACTTATAGCTATAATTCTATATTGACCATCGAATTGCCTATAGTCTACTTCTATAACATCACCAAGTTGTAAGGCTGGATTTCCTTTTACTTCCATATCAAGGATAGAAGCATATTCAGCATAGCCATCAAGTATTGTGATCCCCAGTGATTCCATTTGCTCTATAGTCTGTAAAAAGTTATTATTTATAGATATTGGTTTGGTCTCATATTTATCTATACTAGGTTGATAGTTCATAGTCTTTTTGACTTTATCATATACTTTAGCAGGTTGACCCCAGAGCTGCATTTTTGATATATTAACATCAAAACCATTAGAGTTATTAAATGTTACGTCAAAAGAGTTAGTCCTTAAGTTTACAGATGCAACCGTTACTCCTGTTGATACATTAGTACCATCTGGTAGAGATGCTGTGAACCATGAGACACTTGATACTTCACCTATTGTCGGAGTTTCGATAGTTAAGCATGGATCTTGAAGGTCAGCTTGATAAATATATGTTGAACCTGCCGGCACAACATTTAGACTATTATTGTCCGACTTTAGATACACAGATTGGTACTCTTGGACTGCTCTTAGCTCTGAAGTAAAATTAATTTGATTTATTATTTGGTCATCACTCGATACTTGTAAATCTACTATCGCATTGTCATCAAAGGTATAAACTGGAGTATTTACTATCTCAAGTCTTTCTCTAAACATAATTATACCTGTCTCAGATAGCCACAGCATTCCCATTTCTGCTTCCATGAGACTACGTATAACTTCTCCAGCTGTAATTTGGCCTGCTTCAAAAAACAAGAATGGTATTACATTCCTTCCTTTACCTAGATCATATTGTGCTGGTGCAAGTCCAAACTGACTAAAAATATTTGCTAAAACTTCGTCAGTTCTAACATCTTGCATGGCTATTGTATTTCTTATATTTAATTCATATATTTGAGTTAAGAAATCTAATGCAGTGAATGTAGCGGTCTTTGGATTTTGACTTATCTCTGGCATTCCCTGAGTAAGCCCTACAAACTGAGGAATTATTGTATTTGCAAAACCAGATAATAATCTTACTGGTCTTTTTGGTAGTATATAGTTCTGTATTGGTGAACCTCCGTTTGGCGTGAAGTAATCATCAGTATTAGATAATTCGAAGTCAGCTCTTGCACTTACAACTGAGAATGGAAACTCTAATGATCTATCCCATGACATTCCAACTATTCTATTTGTATAATCTATATACTTATAAAAATCCCAAGCTTGAAGCGGATTGTCATCACTAGGCCCAAGTAAATCTATTCCGTCTAATACTGAAGTATCAAGGGTGAAAAATGTAGTTGTGTCATCGAACGCTTTATCAAAAGAAATACGAACACCCCAGGAGTGAGGTCTTACGTTACCCTGTGCATAGTTATTAAAAATAGTTGGTACGATTTGCATTATGGATTGACCTTACTTTCTCTAAACGAAACAGTTACTCCCTCTACAGTTCCGCATTGGTCTGATACTGATTGGGGGCTAAGAATCATTCTAGCTATCATATCAGTTATCCCCATTTCGGTTATTGTTATTGTAGGATATGCAAACAGAGTAAATTGTCTATCATAATAACCCTTTAACGCTGTGAACTCAGTTTTACTCAGATATGACCACGTATGAGACACTAGGCGCTTAGTTGTGATGAAATCTGTATAAACATTATAGTCTAGCGTTTGGACATCACTAGCGCCCTCTAAAATGGTCAGAGACAATGGTATTTCAAGCTGTGGTAGAGTAATTGTGCCACTTGCGTCAGTGATGATTATTTCGTACATTATAAACCTCCTATGGCTTGAGCTAGGCCTTTTTGCTGCATAACTTCGTTTAGACGCTTTCCAATTACTTCTGCGAATTTGCGTTGGTCTTGCGCTGAACTAACTATTGCACCTGAAACATTGATAGCTACGTTAAATGTGCTAGAATTACCACCTATAGATGAAACTGCATCAGATTTAGGTAAGCCAGTATTTTGATTAACCATTGATTTAGGTAAGACATATTCACCCTTGTGAACTAATCCAGCAACTTCGCTAGTTCCACCAGAACCAGTAAATCCTCCTGATGAAAAGCCCCTATTTCTACCAAGTAAATCTTCCATTCTTGGGATAATAGTAGCAGCAGGTCCACCTTCTTTTTCAGCTTTCTTGCGTCGCATAGCTGATACATCATAATATTCTGCTGTTGCTTTATCTAGTTTAGATAGATAATCAGAGTATTGCTTTTGTAATGTGTTATATAGGCTGTTTTGGCTTGATACTGTATCGCTATTCTTAGATCTAAGTGAAGCTATTTGCTCGTCACGACTTCTCTTTAATGAGTCTATCTCATCAAGAAGCATTACACCTCTTATACTATTAACTTCCGAGGCATGTCTATTTAATATAGCAGTTTCTTCTGCTAGTTTAGTTTTTAATTCATTGTTCTTTTGCGTGCTAGCTAATCGAGCAGCTTCTATATCTGCATCATATTGATTTTGAAGTTCACTATTTTTCTTTTGATATTCAGCATTCTCTTGTGCAAGGCTAAACTTTAATTCTGATAATTGGTCTCTATTATTAGCATTATTATATTTGCTTAAAAAGTCTATTTGGTTTTGGATATTCTTTACTTTTTTGCTGTGTTCGTCTTCTTCTTTACCTTGCTCTTTTTGAAAATCAGTCAGACGTTTCTTAAATGCTGCATTATAGTTAGCGTTTTCATCATTGATTTGCTTAGTAAGCTCTTTAATAGACTTTTCATGGTCTTGGACTATTTTAGCTAATGATTCTCTATAGCTTCTCTCAACTTTAGCAATTTGGTCTGCCATATCAGACGCCGCATCACTCACGCCCTTCATACTCTCCTCAGTATAACCTAGTGATTGCGCATAGTCTTTAAACGACATTCTACCGTCTTCTGCAGATTGACTAACGTCCTGAAGACCATTCAGCATATTATTAACAGAGAATGCTGCAACTATTCCGCTTATTATTGATAATGCTGCTATAAATGGGTTCTTAGCGGCTAAACTCATTACTACAATCAAACCTTTTATAGCTTTTGATATTGCTAATATAGCAAGTGGTACAGTTCCAATAACAGCGACAGCTGAACCTATAGATATTATAGTATCTCTATTAGCTCCTATAAAGTCAGCGAGCACTGCAATTGCATCTTTTCTAATAGCATTTCCTAGACTGCCTATTCTTACTTCTAACAGATTAGTTTCGAAGGCTAATTTAGCATCTGAACCAGCAGCAGTTTCAGCCAACTTAGCTGCATCACCCACTTGCGCATTTGTCTCTCGGACAATTCCATTTAATATAGCTGTCCTTACTCCTAGGTCTGTTGTAGCTTTTTGCATATCTTGTGCAGAATATCCAGCTTCGGTGAGTATAACTGAAAGATTCTTAGTGACACCAGCATTGTCTACAAGGATTGAGTTACCATTCTTTATACCTTCTGTTGCTGATCGTATAGCCTCACCGAATTGCAAAGAGCCTTGACGGCCAAAAGCCGCTGAATCTTTGAATCTGTTCATTAATATGGTAGCTTCTTCTAAACCATATCCAGCAGCAAGCAAGTTTTTAAGTCCAGTCGCAGCATCTGCGAGTGGTAATAGTCCATCACTAGATAAATCTTGTGCAGCTTTTAGTGCACCTTGTGAGTCTCCTATAAATGCAGAAGATACTGATGTTAGTCCAAGTAAAGAAGCTTGGTATTTATTTGCTGAATCTATTGCACCACTAAGGAAGTTTCCAACAGCCCTTAATGCGACAATAGAACCAGCTAATATAGCCATTTGTGCGACAGTACTATCTAGTGATTTATTAATATTTTTAGTAGAACTACCCACTGCTTTTTCACTAGCATTGAACGAACCCTTTATAGCTTGTTCAGCGGATTTTGTACCGGCCTTTAATGAAGCAACATCTATAGTTACTGAATAGCTAATCTTTCCGACTTCTTCGTTCATTAGTCTTTTACTTCCATTTTTTTAATTAAATCTTGCATACCCTTGATAAATGTTTTGCCATCTTTGTTAGCGTAAAAGTTAGATAATGCCTCATCGTAAAGTTTTGTATAGTTAACCTTACGAACAGCCTCTAGTAGTTCTATAACCCTATCTANTCCAATCTCATCNCGCTCNATNGATAATATTGCTTCCCATCCGAAATAATAACCGACNTCTGCTAATATATATAACTCTCTATTTACGTTTGTAGTATCTTTATATACATTCTTGAGTCTTTCGACTTTTGCTAAATCTTCAGGTGTAAGATCAGGCAGTTGGTTCATCAACTATATCCTGTTGCTTTTCGACTGCTTCGACTATTATTTTTAATTCTTCGTCTGATAATTCACCAGCTAGTGCAAGCGATAGTTTTCCATCTAGTCCATCTTCGAATACTGAAGATTTAACTTTCATTCTCGCTTCGTCAAGTTTACCAATTTCAACAAATATCTTTTCTAATTCTTTTTCGTCTGGACTTTTCTCTAGTTTTAATATCAGTTTATTGGCTTCTCTTGATAATTTTGACAGTTCTAATTCTGATCCAGCGCCCAATCTATGGACGGTGAAAACATGCCCCTCTGGTTTAAGTGAAAACTTTATAAGTGCTTTCTTTCGTAAGTCTTGAATGTTTAGTTCTAACATATATTCTCCTTACGCTAATTATATCATATCAGGGGCATTGCTACCCCTAATAGATANATGAGCAATTATCAGCTTGCTACTGGTACGAATAACTGTGTAGCTGCATCCCATAGAGTTGGNGCAGTTAGTGAACCAGCTCCAAGTTGGAAGTAGTTACCATCTACGTTTGGTTGCGAATAAAGCGTAACTTCTATAGATAAACCGTCAGTTGCATTAATCGTTGGATTCCAAGTTGCACCAACTAGTGTGCTAAAGACGTGAGTATCGTTATTTGAGTTATCATCACAACTATAGTGAATGTTGGCTACTACTGGGGTTTTCGATGTACAACTTCCTGTACCAAATACTAGGTTGCCACCAACTTGCGGAGCTGTTGGTGCGTTGTATAAGTCAGGCCATATGCTCTTTAGATAATCAAAGCTAGGCACGAACATTGTAAATGTAAGTGTTGCCTCATCATATCGGCCACTAGGGGCTGTACGGTTTCCACCAAGAGTTTCTGACGATCTTGTACCTTCTGTAAAGTTAGGTGTTATATCGCCAAGTAGGCTTGCTGGAATTGTTACTAGACCAAGTGCTAGGTCAGCTGCGCCGCCTAAAATTGTTTGGTTCATGTTAATTCTCCTCTTTATATATTATTTGTGCTGTTATTGAATAGATTATTCTATCCGTATTATCCAACCCGACATTACTTATATTAGATGTGGGCAGAATAATCGTTTTTGAGTATGTATCTTCTGAATATCCGGCAACAATAGGTAGATCGCAAGAAGGGTAACATTCCTTATTGAAGAATGATAGTATTGCTTTTAACCTTTTTGCACCGTCTATATCGTTAACGCCTCTAGCGTAGATATTAAATGTCTGAGACATTCTTCTACCACGTGAGAGTGCATCACCGTTGCTCATAATGTACACGCCAGTTTTGCCAAGTGGTAGCTTCTCCCAATAAATGAGATTGTTCCCAGTTTCACTACCGGTTAAAGCCAATGTACCGAAGCCATTGTTTTGTAGTAGTTTTGCTATGTGGAGTGTAATCATAACGCTTCTTTCAGATATTTACTTTTCTGTTTTGCTACATTATCGCCAGCTCTTTCGAGGTAGCGTAGCGTCTGCGGATTCTTAAAGTTTTCAAAGTGCCTTCGTTTTGCATAGGGTACGTTCACGCCGCCAAAGTCTCCACCGAATGAAACTTTATAGCTTCCTTCTACTTTTTCAATACGACCGCTATTAACTAGGTTCAACGTATCACCCTTAGGAGCGAGTATCTTAGCTTGTTGGTCAATGTCGGTCGCCATCATTAGTGACGCTCTATCCATTTGTTTAAGCTTTTTAGCAAGCCAACTTGTAGATAATCGAGACGTTACTTTAACTCGAACTGTCATTTGTGTACTCAGCTAGGCTTTCTGCTTTTAAGGTTAAGCGATAAAACTCCAATGTATTCGTATCAAAATCAAATCCTTCAACTTGTCCAATGATTCGATAGTCTTGCGTAGAACCGTTCTTAGTGGCTCTTATGCCATGACCTACCACATTATATGCAACTGAAGCTAGATAGCTATCAGAGGGCCTTATATGCATTGTAGCGTCACTTTGGACNGTCTCCATGTTATTGTTCTGAGCCATTCCATTACGTTCTTTGAAAATGCCGGTCGAAGTCGATTGACTTTTAACGGTATTTCCTAGAATACCACCTTCATTGAGTTCTAAGAATGTGAATACTGTGCTTTGAAACACGCTAAACACATCCATTAGTATCTCCAATCAGGCTCACCAGAGCGAACATTTGTTATACCACATAAGCTGTACTTCAAGATTGTCGCTTGGTTATCAATGACGAACTGATCGTAAACCGTATTATCTGAGAATGTTATTGAGAAATCTTCTATCTTTTTACTCTTAACATTGCCGTTGCTTTTGCTCATAGAGCTTACTAGAGCAAATAGCTGGGCTACTAAGAGTTTTAGATCAGAAGGAACTGTAGAAACTGCTGGTGAACCTGTTGGTGTGAACCCCCAGATAGCATCAATTGTTATCTCAGTATTATCATAGAACATCTCATCAAATACGATTGAGTTATACCAACTGCCATTACGTTTATCCCACTGTCTCACAGAGTAATTAGATGGATCGATAGTGTTACCGTCCTTATCTTTTACGCTTACTAGACTAGTGAATATATCGGTAAAGACAGTCGAATAACCATCTCTTGACTCATAGACTCGCTCCCCCACTCCAGCAGTTATACTAGTGCAGATGAGTTCCTCTAATCGTTCATTTGCTATGTCAAGGTACAATTCGATATTCGTGACTTCTATAGTCGTTAGGGGTCTCCCTAGTAACGCTTCAATTTGTGATTGTGTCATTAGCTTGACCCCTTTCGATTAATGTTAGCTAGATACTGCGTCTGTTGCGATAGCTACTGCTGAAGCAAGTACTGATAGACCTGCACCTGCCCACAACTCTTGTAGGTATTCATTCTTGTTTGTGGAAAGAATGAAGTTCTGGAATGCCTCGACTGAACGATCTCCAACACCCTTCATTGCACCTTCAGTTAGAATAAATGCGTCGTTCACAGGTGAACTAGTTCCGTCTAGCCAGTCTGGAGTAAGAACACCAGCAAATCCTAGAGCTGAAGCTACATCTGCACCTGGAGCGAATAGGTAAGTACCGCCGACCTGTAGAAGTTGTAGTTCTGTAACAAACTCTTGCTTAGCAATAAGAAACTTACGTCCTTCTGCTTTAACAAGGCCTCGTGCTCGGATAAGTGTCTCGTAAACTGTCTCACCTACGCCAGCAGTATATTCAACAGCGAAAGGCACAGCAGCGTTTGCTGCGTCCGTTGCGATTGAGAAAATACCACCGTTTGAACTTTCGTTAATCTTGTAGTCTGAACCTGGAAGTCGACCATCGCCAACAATCATTGCACGTTCTACTTCACGAATAACACGGCGTGGAAGTTCACTCAATACGAATCGTACTAATGCGCCAGTGCTTCTTTGTGTTTTAACATCCTCTTTATTAAGTGTAATGTACTTGTAAATGAACTGTGGACGTATGATACGGTTTGCAAGAGTAATAACCTCTTCTGCTTTTGTCGCAGCAAGTGAACGGTTGTAACCCTTAGCTTTGCTATCTTCACCTGTAATTGTGTCCCAAGCTGTATTATAAGCGTCAAGGCCAGTCCAGTTTACTAGGTTGTATATTTCACCACCAGCAGTAAATGCGTCCTGGATTTCCTCGATAAGAGGAGTAGGTAGCAATACGCTAGGGTTAGTAACACCCATAGTTACAAGGTGGTCTCTCCATGAGTTTTGTACATCTATTCCACTTTCGCCAGCATGTTTTTCAAGGTGGCGAGCGTAGTCCTCAATTGATTTGTCAGTCTTTAGGTAATCTGCAACAACGTTGTCAACAGTAACAGCTTGCACTGGTTTTTCTACTATGTTTTCAACGGCTACAATAGTTTCGTTTTCCATTTTAGTTTCCTTTATTATATTAGTTATTTTAGTATCTGCTTTAGCTTCGACTACAGGAGTCTCTACTTCAACAACCTCTTCAGGTGTTTCTACTGTCTCTACAACTTCCACAGTCTCAGCCGGTACTTCTACCGTTTCAACTACTTTAGGTGTTTCGATTATTTTGTCTTCTGTTTCCATATTGACCTTCTTTGTGAATGCTTCAAGTGATTCTTTAGTTGCACTGTTAGAAAATGCGAGCTTTCCACCTAACATATTTTTAATTGTGTCAGATATACTACTCTTCTCCTCTTTAGCAACATCCGCAAATCCAAGTTCAACAGCCTCTTTACCACCAAACCATGTCTCGTTTGTGACTAGTTCAACAACTTTTTCAAGTGATAAACCAGTACGTGAAACATAAATATCTAGTAGCTCTGTCTCAATCGTATCTAGTACCTCTTTAGCTTTAGACATATCATTAGAGTTTCCCCAGGTCATCATAGAGGGTTTGTGAACCATCATGAGTGAACCAGGTGACATTATGATCTTGTCGCCAGCCATTGCAATAATAGAAGCGATAGAAGCAGCTAGTCCGTCAACTCTTATAGTGACATTGCCACGACTCTTTAATGCGTTATAGATTTGAACGCCAGCAAATACATCTCCACCTGGACTGTTTATGACAACAGTTAGATTTCCTTGTATGTTCTTCAGTTCGTCTCGGAATGCTTGAGGAGTAACTTCATCACCCCACCAACTTTCAGAGGCTATCACACCTTCAAGAATCAACTCAGAACCATCAGAATCTACAGCATTTTGTATTTTCCAAAACTTGTTCATTCGTTTCCTTACTTTAATGTTATTCGACTACCTATTGCGTACTAATAAGTCATCAATAGTCTTACTATTATTATACCAAAATCTTATATTGTTAGTTTACTAGCACGTATTGGTTCAGTAATTACCTGCTCTTGCGCAAGGGTTATATTGAAGTTCATTTTAGCTTTACACTTATTATTCGGGCATATAATGCCTTCTATTTTGGTATTACCAACACAGGTGAATAGATATGTCTTACAGGTTAGGCAAGTTACCTTATATGTCATTGTGCAACCCTATACACTGGATAGCAACGTCCGTTAGCATGTAGGTCATGCCCTGAATTATCGGTCCAGTTATTAACAAAAGTTCCGCCATCTATTCCATTTATAATTTGACCCTTTTGGACCATGACATTATCTACAGGAAACCAAACGCCTATAAGTGTTGCGCAAAATTGACACGGTGAACCAGTAGAGCTAGCCATAGTTTTTTCTACGTTATAACCTGAATCTTCTTGTATCTTCATCATAGACTCAACGCTTGATATACCAGATGAGCGATTAATTTCGCTCATAGCTAGACGGTCGATTCGCCATTCATCAGTCTGTATTATGCCACGTAGGTTAGTCTTTAGGGTGTCTCTAGTCCAAGTTTCATCGTTAGCACGTGCTAGAACGCCTCTAATGGCCTTCGCTGTATCATCAGTATAAGAATCGGCTATTCCATTTAGATAAGCCCTGTAACGTGTTATAGCTGATGTTTGAAGAGTATATGGTGTGTTGGGGGCTATTAGTCCAGACTCTTGCAATAGTGAGCGTCCAGCTTCCCATTGCTGAATACCTCCATATAAAAGAATACCGGCAATGATTAACATCATATCGTCAACGAACTGATCTTTATCCTCATCTGTTGCAACTATTTCATCAACAGGATCTAATGTATTAATAGCATTTTCTATTTGTTTATCCATTAAGACACGTGTAGGTTCATACAACTGATTATAGTAGTTTAGAATGTCTTCTTCGCTTATTCGATTACTTACTTTTGGGTTTGTGCTTCGCTTCCCCACTTTAACTTTATTGCTAGGGTCAACTATAGGAGTATCGGCTACTTCATCACCATCATCAACGTCAGCTTTATCATTCTCAATCTTAGTAACGAGTGATGTGCCTTTTTGTAATGATTTCCAGTTATTCGGTAGCTGTAAGGCATTGATTACACTATCAAGTGTAAAGCCAAAAGTTGTCATTGTAGTAATTGCACTTATACGCAGCATATTAGTTTCAGCCTCTGCTTTTTGCTCCTCAGCAATATTTGGTGTGTCTAGTTTAAATGTAATACCATATCCAAGTCCGCCAGTAATTCGATTTAGCTCATGCTGTAGCCGTGAGTATCGTTTAAGTGAAAATGGTCTAAGTGTTTTTTCTACAAAGTTTCTATCATCTACCTGAGCAGTTGCAAAGTTAGGTGCGTCAGTAACGGCACGTTGCATAGCTGAGACTCTATAGACTGAATCTGTTTTAGCAGTTACAGCCTCAAGAATATCCTTAAGTGCCATGTCTTTATTTTGAGTATTAAATGGTATCCATGTAATTGTGGCCTGAGCAGCTTTACCAGTATTTGGATCAATAGGCTGGAACGTATAAACTACATTGTTATTCTTTCCAGCTCCCTTGTGCTTAGCTTCAAGGTTATCTACTATATCATTGTATTCTTTAGTAGTTGGGGCTGTAATAACAAATTGACCACTAGGCACAGCACCATTCTCAAAGAAGCCAGCTTGATAATCTGCAATATAATCTTCTATTCGAGTCCAACGTTTAGCAGCTCTCGCTGGTGAATAACCATGCCCTAGATTTGCTGGGTTAATGTCATAAAATGCCATAACTTGGTATGGGTGATAGACTTTAGGTAATCCATTGACATATATCTTATATTGGAGTTTTCCTTCTACTACTTCTTCAACAACACCCTGTATGAATGTAAAGCCTGCAATCATATCTTCGTTTACATTCTCACTTGCTGGTCGAGTTGTATTTCCGAATCGCTCGTGCACTAAAATGTAAACCTTATCGTATACTTGAGTTAATGTTGATAGTGCATCTCTGAAATCAATACTTGACATCTCAGTATTTGGTCGAGCCAAACAATTAATAACGTTCGGAGTAACTGCTAAAGGCTTTCCATTATTATCAACTGCAAACGGTTTGATTTTTAGAAATGAATCAGAAATAGCACGTACGCTAGAATAACCACTGTCATAGTTATCAGTTTCATAACGTGTGAACTCTCTAAGTGATTGCAAACTAGTGGCCTGTAAACTTTTAATAGGCAAGTCATTGTTGCTATAATTTGTAGGCCTGAAGGCTTGAACTATTCGTGTTACTAGATTGTCTTTCAAGGTTTGTTTTCCTATATTATGCTATGTAACTATTATAACAGATGTTAAAAACGAGGAGCTGCCCATTGAATTGGTTTGAAGTTCATAGCCCTATTCAAGAGTGCTATAGCCATTACTTCATCATCATGAAATCCCTCTGGTGCTGAATATGAGAACGTTCCATTAGCTCTTTGCTCATATGCATATATCTCTAATTCATCTATAAGTTCTGGTATTGCTGGGTAGTGGATAGTTTGATTGTCCATAGCAATCGATAAATTACTGACTAATTCTTGCTTAGTAGTAGCTGTGAACTTAAACCCTTCTAGGTTGAGCCCCTGATTCTGTAGATCATCAAAGACTGCATCACCTACACCAGTGGCATCAATAATACCGGATATGCATTTATACTTTTGATAAGCGTTTATAATTCTACTCTTTTGAAGCCCCCAGTCTATTTGATTAAATCGTTCATGATATACAACCTGTTTCGTATCTAGGTCACCGATTAAAATAACTGTAAAGTCTTGATGCTTTGCTATGTCTGTAGCAAGTACAAATCTACCGCTATATGGATCTACGAGCTCACCAGCGATGTTCTGCTTTATATTCCTGAATACTGAACCTGCTCCATCTATAAACTCAGCCATTATCTCTTGCCTATAGGCTTCTTCGGTCATAGTTAGTTTAGCCTGATTAAGTTCTGCTTCTGTCCAGAATGGTGAATCAAATCCCGTAAATGTGTAATGTGTGTATCGTCTGTACAGTGTTTCAAATGTATTCTTACCCTTTGGTGTGCCAACTATCCTAATCTTAGCGTGTTTAAGCATTGGAAACAGTGTGTGATTCCAAAGTGATTGCTTCTTAAAGATAAGTCCACCCTCATTAAGTACACCCCTCTTGTAACCAAAGCCTTCCATATTCTCTGGTCGTTCGGCTGAACCAAAATCAATGTATGCACCGTTATATAGTTTGAGTATCTTCTTTTGGGCGTTCCAGTTGCATGAATCCCAGTGGTTCATCTTTTTAAGTAGTGGCTTAAAGTATCGATCTATATATTTATCTATGTTTGAATGTTTGGTATCTACCCATAGTCCACCTTCACCTGGTAGAACGTCCATCTCTTGTATCAACCAAAGAGCAAAGTTATAGGTCTTACCAGTCCTGCGACCAGCTTTTATAACTACAATGTCTGATTGATCTAAATACGCCTCCTTAAGAAAACTAGGTATTTGTATTATCGATCTCTGGGTGTTCGCTAAAGACAATTGTTGCTCCTATCATATTTCCTTTTGATGTTACGTCAATAGACTGTGCTGCTTTACCTTCTGTTCTATCAGTGATCTCTTTTGCATCTGGTAATCCTTTTTCTAAATCACTGGCACTATTGAGTCGAGATAATGCAATCTTTTCAAATATAGTGTTTGGTATATATTCAGATAGCTCTTCTGGAGACATTCTACCGAGTTTATTATACAAATAGGGTATAGATTCCTCTTTCTTCCAACGACCATCAGAGCGGTCTTCAGGGCGCTCCTGAAAGCCACCTTTTCCAGTTGGGTTTGGTACCTTCTTATTAACTTGCTTGGTAGTTCTCATTATGTTTCCATTATACCTTAATGCTTATGAAATTGTTTATTATCAGCTATCCACTTAAAATAATTAGGACTATATTGCAAGCTATGATTGCCGTATTTCCTTATATAGGTGTCTAAGCTCGACCATGTTAACTTATCTTTTGTGGTGGTATCTTCTATGTTTAAGGTTTGACTTCCTAGATGAATAACTAAACTCTGAGGGACTACTGTTGGTAATATGTCTTTTAGTTTGCATTGCTCTATTACTGCGTCATCACTACACCACCACCAGACACTTTCATCAAATCCTCCAATGTCTTCCCATAGTGTTCGCTCGATCATAAAACACCATCCGGATAAATGTCTTCCATTGATATCACCAGTCTCATTACCATTAAGACCTCGCTGTCTTCTGTTAGAAGGGTCTTTAGGGCTTACTAGTGGCATATTAGCTTGTAATAGTGGTTCTAACCAATTAGATTGGAATATAAGGTCATTGTTGGCTATCATTATCCATTTAGACTTGCCTAATCTTGCACCATAATTTGCAAATCTGTTGTAGTTAAAATCTGAGTCCATTTTTATAGTCGTAGCATTATTGTAAGTTCTGTCAGTTTGTTCAAGTACTTTTATGTTAACCCTTCTATCATATACAGAGTCTATAGCCTGTTGAGTCATCTTAAAAACATTTTCATTTACAGCTTTTGATAATATTATTAAATCTACTTTATCCATTTTGATTATCCTTATATTTGTAGGTTTCACTTGTCTCTTGGTTAAAATCGTAGTAATACAGTATTCGATTAATCTTGGTTTGTGTTTTGAGTAGTGGCTTAAGTCTTTCAGAGTAGTCTTTGTCTTCTCCGTACATCATCTCTGGAAACTTAACCTTTAATATTGTTTCTCTTTTTACTGCGCATATATGGTTTGGACTTCTCTCATAATGGCGTGGTGTATTTACATTCTCATAATTAATTGAATAGTAGCAGGGTTTAACTAATCCATTTACTGATACTTCAGCATAAAATACAATGCAATCATTATCTTCTTCGGTAGCTTTTAATATTGAGGATATATAATCATCAGCTAATCTATCATCATCATCAACATAGGATATATACTTTCCATTAGCTAATCCAGCCATCTGATTGCGTTTCTTGCCAAGGTTGATTGTTTTATTATCTACTAAGAATAATATCTCTACTTCTTTTTTTAATTCTTCTGGTAGTAAATCCAACTGACCATATAAACTATTGATCATTACCGGTAGAAATGTATCTCTCCTAGTATGGACCGATGGAACTAATATCGATAATTTCATGTCCTGAACTCCTTAAACTCTTTACTATTATAATTTATTGATTTAAGCGCCTTATTCTTTTTTGCTAATCTAATATATTCTATACCGCATACTGTAGATTCCACCTCATTATATTGGTCCATTGAGTAAATTAAATCTTTTGAATTAGGCACGTCCATTGAACGATACGTTGTAAGTCTGGCATTATATATTCTATTTGTAAGGTCTGTGTGTTCGCCCCAGTAACGACCGTAGTTTGTATCAAATCCACCAACTGTATCTAAAACTATTTTGTTATAGTATAAAAAATAGCCTCTAACCCCATCGTAGGCCACTGTATGCTCATCTCGGTATATTTCTTTAATACTAGATTTCTGATTTCCAAAGCCTGTAAATATCGCCATTAGGTGTGGTTCATTGTGCTGCACATAGGGCTTATACCAATCTTTACTAATTGGATAGCAATCGTCATCGACTGCAAAAAACTCAGTTACTCCAGCTTCATAGAGTAGTTGAAGACCCTTATTTTTTACCCTACTAACACCAGCTATTTGGTTAAATCTGTAATCGGCTTCTGGTACTGGTACCATAGAAGCGTCATCTACAACTACTAAAACAGATCCATGTGGCATGTATTTAAGCCAATAATTATATGACTTTTTGAAAACATCATATCTATTTTGAGTACTTATACAAACACCTAACATAATCTATTCCTTATATGCTCGCCTAAATCACCTAAAAATGTATCTTCGTTAGTTGACATATACGGAGTTGCTATCTTATTTTTTATATCTTCCATATATTCAGATTCAATATTAAATCTATTTCCGTAGTAACTTCTAATCATTATCTTTTTACTGGTTGATAATATTGGGATAAGTTCTTCTATAGCTTGTTTTAGTTTTAACCTTTCGACTAACATTGGTATGTGAAGCTCGAAATCTACCTCTGTATATCCTTTAGATTTTAAATACTCCATTGTGCTGCGAAGTCCTGATGAATATGAATCTATATTTCTCTCATTCAAATGCTGGGTTATACTTCCTCTATTATAGTTTTTGATTTGTGTTTTATCTAGTATAAACATGTCATCATTTAACAATAACAAATAATCAGATTTTGATGTTTCACATGCTGTAAGATATTTATCTATTTGGTCATGGAATGGTGAGAATATATGCCAGGCTCTTTTTGTAGGTTTCACTAAAGTTGCTTTTAAATTAAAATCTGGGTTATCACCGACTACATAAATATTTTTATATTTAATATTTTTGAGACTTTTAATGCTCCATTCGAGTTCATTCGAATAGTTCTTTTTATACGGATAAACTACATCCATGGTTTTTTTGACACATTCATATATGTTAATTTATTTCTATCGCAGTAGGTTACTAGTGAGCATATATCCTTAATAGAATTATACCTTAATAGATGAGCCAGTACATCTATTCTTTCAGCACTGGCTTGGCCTTTTGGGTAGATTAACATTGTTTGTAGTTCAGTAGAGAAATATAATTTTTGGTCGCTAATATACAGTGTTAGGTTGTGCCTGTTATATTTTTTATAATCACCCATTGATGGCATTATATCATAAGCTTTATTCTTTGTGTTTAGTTTTCTTTATTGCTTTATTAGATTTTTCTACCTTAGAGTTTATTAGTTTTGATAGTTTACTGAGTGACTCAGTAACACTAGATCCAGTTGTGCTTCCGTAGGGAGTTTCCACGGTATATGTCTTATCTACGTTTCTGTAGATTGAACCATCTCCAAAGTCTTGTAATTTAAATCTTCTCATATTCTTATTATATCATTTAACAATGTATGCACTTAAGAGACGCTCTATCAGCACTGTAGATCCCCATGATATAAGTATAAGGTCTGGGCGATTAAATGCCATACAAAGCGTTATAGCGACCCATAAGCTAATGCAAGTAATACAGTTAAGTAATCCAAAGTTATTAACTACATTCAAGTTGCGTATATAACTTAACATATTATATGGGCCATCAGACTCAACTAGGGCAATTGATAAAGCATAGGTTCCTAATATTATGCCTATCTCCATTCTTTTAATAAGGTGATTATCTCACCACGTCCTTCAACGACTATTGAATGATATTCATTTACACTAATACCAGAAGATTTTAGATATTCAATGTGGTCTTGTAATTTTAATTTATTACTCTTGGTATTATATACTTTAATATCTTTAACACTGCTGAGAACTCTTCTTATATATGCAGCATTTACACCGCAAGATGTACAACCATATATATATATTTCAGTAGTCATAATGAATATCAATATTAATCGGCTTAGAATTAGCTTCAACAAACTTTTTTAATAGTTCACCGTCTTGTGATATGACTTTTTTTGAAGCTATAAAAAACTTATTTGCATTTGTTTTATTATCGTCCAGTGTGATCATTAATAAAGTGCGCTTTACTCCGTTTATCTCGACTGTTTTAGCATATCTATAAATATCGTTAGCTATATCTGGAATATTACCACGCATAAATCTAAAGTCGATCTTATTATGTCTTACATTTATATTCTTAAATGCGCCGAGCATGAAGTTAGTGTTTTTTTGTCGGTAAATGTATAATTTATCAATCTGCGGTTTCATACGATAGTTCTTTCTTTTATATTTCGTTTAATATTTCTTAGAGTTTCATTATACTCTAGGTGTAGTTTGAAGTTGATTTGCTTTGTAAGTCTACTCATGTAGGTCTATTATACTCTCTCTGGCTTGTTTAAGGTTCGTGTATAGCGTGAAATGACGTGGTGTGGCACTTTATACATCTGGGCTAGCTC
>JGI1221J11331_1000257_pt1 | contig 17282 bp, 17 predicted proteins | sample LakVidmifraction_4_FD_11331 | JGI IMG/M metagenome (IMG submission 11331) | reverse complement strand
CAACTATCTCTTTTGAGAATATATATCCTCCATCATTCATACCTCCATATCTCAGTTTGGTTAATTTACTACTAACATATGGAGTTAATAAAGTTTGTAAATGTTTGTAAGCGGACATTGAAATAATAATATACTTTTTTAATTTAAATTCAAGTCATTTTTCAACATTTTGTCTATTAAATCTTTAAATTTTATTTTAGCTTCCCATTTTAACTCTTTATAAGCTAATCCCCAATCTCCTACGGGCGCGTTTGAGTCATTGAGCCTATAAAACTTAGAAGAAACAACCACAATAGGGGTCCCGTCGCCCAACGTATAATTAATTTGGCTGCCTGCTCCTCCCGGACATAAGGGAAGTTTGTCCTTATTAACGTCTATAATTCTTATATTTAATGCGCTAAAGGCATACTCAACGAACTCTCTAACCGAATAACGCTCACCAGAAGCTAGGGTGTATTCTTTTGGATTTTTTTGATTTAACATTTTCCAAACACCGTCAACTATATCTTCTGCGTGGGTCCAATCTCTCCTCGCGTCTAAATTTCCAAGAGATATGGGCGAAAAGCTTTCCCCAATAACCAACGCTTTATAAATTCTAGATACTTCTTTTGTAATTTTTCTTGACACAAAAGAGTCAACTTGCCTACTGGAAGTGTGATTATGTAAGGTTCCTTGTATAGCGTAAAGCTTATACGTCTCCCTATATAACTCAACAATTTTTCTCGCTGAAAATTTAGATAAACCATAAGGAGAATTAAGTTTGCCTTGAGGTTGGTATTCTTCACTGCTTCCTGCGTTAAAGAATCTGCAATTAGGACAATGTTCGTATATGGTCTGTAGCGCGTACAGTACACCCAAGGTGTTAATTTCAAACGTTTCTTGCGGATTCGTCCACGAATTGACCACGGACGATTGTGAGGCAAAATTTATAAAATAATTTGGTGTAATTTCCCGTATAACCTTACTGATTGAATGAGAATCGGAAACGTCACCACCAACAAGCTCAAATCTTGGATTACTAAGATTGTGTTTAATGTTAGCAAGCCGAACCTTGTTCGTCCCCCTTACTAGACCATAAATTTGATAATTAGTGTTTTCTAACAAATGGTCAACCATATAGGAGCCGTCCATTCCGGTTACTCCGGTTATTAAAACTTTTTTCACAATTATTTGCCCGTACTTCCGAATCCTTTTTCTCCACGATTGGTTTCAGACAATTCGCTCACTTCTATTAATTCTGGTGCGTAATATTTCTCAATAATAAGTTGAGCTATTCTGTCTCCCTTTCTAATAGTGAAATATCCAGTAGTATTTATAAAACTACCAATAGATTTGTCGTCAATTGAATTATATAAAATAACTCCAACCGCCCCACGAAACGAACTATCCAACACTCCGCCATACACATCTATTCCATTTTTGTAGGCTAGACCGCTTCTTCCTGCAATACGTCCATAATAACCCTCGGGAATTTCTAAGGCTATGTCTGTGCGAATTAAAAGGTGTTTAGAAGATGGTAAAACTATATCCTCGGCTGAATATAAATCATACCCGGCGGCATGTTCGTCTGCGCGGGTTGGGGTTCTTGCGTCAAGAGAGAGTTTTTTATATTTTAGTATCATATTAATTTTTACGAATAGTCCTTACGGGGAAAATAGTGTCGTTATAGTGATCGTCCTCCCATTCTACTTTATAGTCTATAAATTTACTTTTACTATAACTGGAAATTAAATCACACATATTGTAGAGATCTTTTTCAGGCCAATCCATTTTTAATCTATTGATATGCTTGTGGACAATTTGAACATTATCAATAGTATAACCGAGATTAGAATTTATTCTGTCTATTGAGGCTGTAGTCTCTCCCCTAATTTTAGAGAATTTTATTGACTGTCCCGAAAGGACACATCGTTTTTTCTGTTTTATATAAAGCCTCCAGATTTGATCTGTGTTAATTTCGAATAAGAGATTTCTAGATTGACTTCCTTTTACCAAGCTATACCAAAGATAATTTGGTATATATTTATGCACCTGAACCGTCTTAGGTCTTACTATTTGTAGTTCTTTTAATTTATCAGAAATTACTTTAGTACATTTTCCTAAAGAGTTAGAGATTTTTTTAATACTTAATTTCGGATAATTATTTTTTAAAAATAAAATCTCTTCGTCTCCCCATTTAGTCATAAATAATTTAGATAATCTAAGATTTCTACATTTTTGACATCCAGATTTAGAAATATGATGTTTTGCTCTTTGTTCAAAAATTCCATGTGTTCTACAATTTATTTTTAATTTTTCGTGATATCCGTTGTATATTGTTTTAGAATAATCGTAAATATCTCCATGCGTATTTTTCGCTCTTTTGATAAAGCCTTTAATATCTATAGAATTGTAATTTTTCATTAACTAATACATATCTTAACTATTGTTGGTATTTTAAAATATTCTTCATTTGAATTAAATTTATTATTCTATTATAATCTTTTGGGGAAAAAATTAAATATCTGTTGCCGTCAAAATCATACCAGCCATAAATGTCATTACTATCCAATCTAATAATTATATTTCGCATTTTCCACCAGCGCAAGCTGCGGCCCCCAGAGTGTCCGCGTTAACGTATTCTTGTTGATCTTCAACAACTTCCGACCAATCAACATCAACGTAGGTTCTTTTTAACTCTAACCATTTGTGCCAAAGAGAAAGGTGCTTGAGACAATAAGAGGTTTTCTTGAGATCCTCTTCAAAATATCTTTCTGCAAACTGCTTGAATCTTCTAACCCAATCAACCTTAGACTCGTTAAGTTTATACTCTGATACTGCTTGAAAATATAAATTTAAACTAATTGAATAATCCAGCAGAGCACTAGAAAACTTTTTTTCAGTAGAACTGTCTTTGCGTCTTGGTTTTTTCGGTTCTAGTGGTTCGTCTAAAGTTTTTAACTGTTCGCCAAACCCTAAAGCTGTTTCACAAGCGACCCATAGATTATTTTCAAACCCCGCTAACCCATCAACGACTAGTCCGCTTCCTAACATAGAGCCGTTCCCATATTCTTTTACCATTTCTTCCGGTGTTAACACTGTGCTAAACGGAGCTTGGTTATAATCTAAGTCACCGAATCCAGAAAGCAGAGAAACTCCAGTAAAATACTTTTTATTCTCATAGATATATTTTGTTACTTCTTCCCACTCGTCGGGTTTTACAGTAATTGTATTTGATACATTATGCATTGCTAGTGCGTCCACGCATAATTCAGCAGAGTGTCCGCTTTTCACCCAATTTTGTTGGGTAATTTTAACTTTTTCCAATAACTCCAATGCACTTAAATTATTTTTTAGAATTGACCCTTTAGGAACTTCACAAATAAAGGAAATAACATCGTCAGTCTTCCCAGACGACCAAACAGACTCTTCAACAGCTAAGGGATTGATTTTTTTAAAATGGTTAACTGCGAACTCATTTTTATTTGCCTGAACTCGACGGAGATATTTTCTAGAATGGTGAGGGTGAATGCCTGATGCAGTCTGAAGAACGCAAGATGTAGAGTTGTGTGATATATAAGAATTAGCTAAATAAGTATGAGTGTTAGAAACTTCGAGGTCGTAAGTTAGACACTCCGAATCCTCAATAGACACAACCTTATCAACAAAATGACTGTTTAGATTATTATCCGATAATGCTTTTAAGTAATTTCTACGATAATTCGTAATTTTAATAGCATTGCCGCCAAGAGACTTTCTCTCTTGAACCCAATAGCGCATACTCGATCCGTAAGAGGATTCGGTTGGAGGCATTTCTCTTAACTTACAGTCCCTTCCAATTGCCCGTAAAACCGTTACTAGTTCTTCCGCGAGTTGTTTGGATATAGTGCAATAAGACAGCGTGGGACTTTTATCACACCCATCTGCAACTGCGAACCCGCTTAGGAATGCCTCAATTACAGATTTAGGGGAACGCCTAATAATCTGAGGTATAGAAACATTAGCCGATTTTTCTTTAAGAAGACCGTTGGACTTTAAAAAGTCGAGTAGTTCAACGGACGAAACGATTACAGAGCCGCCATTATGACCATCTCTGTTATCCTTGTTAACAACTGCTTTTATCCCAAAGACTCTCTTTAGAATTTCAAGTAATTTGGGAACACCCTTTTGAAGATTATAGTCAATAGATATTCTAATGGACCCCTTGTGATTACTTCCGTCGCCAAAATATATCCCTAAGAACCACGCTACGTCTTCATTAAGGGTGCCGGGTTGTAATATCCTTGACATTTGGTATTTGGGCGTATACTTATTAAAGGTATAATTAGTTTTATTTAGAGTTTGATAACTTCCTCCGCCGTACTCACCTAATGAGTAGGGTAGAACGTCGCCAACCTTAAGATTGCTGACCGTCTCCCATTCATAAGCTCCGTCTTCGCTAATTGTGCGATATTTATGACTAAGCGTCGCTTCGAGACCCATACCACTGTCTAACGTTATCTTCTTTGTTTTTTGTTTCCCATTAACAAAGAATGTGGTTATTTCCTGACCTTTAAAGTCAGTATAAATCGAGATACTCTTCTCTTGCTCGCTGTCTCCGTTAACGTCACCCAATTCATCTAACCGCAGAATTCCATCTGTAGTAGAAACCATAGTAGCAGCTTTCTGACATCCTGCTGGCTTTACGCAAGTAATTCTGGCGGCTGGATTAATACCGATTATCTTAGAAATTTTTGTGTTAGTTTTCCGGCATTCTTCTCCCGCTCGATTTTGTATGTCTGGATTAAGCAAAATATCAGGATTATCCATCACCCCGGTTATAGATACTCCCAGTAAAGCTTCTACGTCGCAAATTTCTTTTGTTTGATCTGTTAAATATACAAAATCGGTATATCCAGCTTGCAGTGTCCCAATTATTGTTGCTGCACGACAAGCTTGCAAAAAATCTTCTTCGGTATTGCACCATCTTCCATTAATCTCACAAAGATTGCAAAACTGAAATCCAGAATCTCCACTCTTTGTTTTAGGAAACAATCCAATCTCGCAGCAGGGGTTGGTCCCGTGATCTTCATCTTCTGAGAAAAAGAACCCCGGCTCTCCAAAATCCTTAGTAGATTGCATGATTTTTTGAAAGTCTTTGAAAGAGGTTTTATCCCTAATTAAAACAACTGAATTATTAGATCTTGCTCTTTGGGGATTTTTAGTAAACCAATCTCCAGTTTTTGCATTAATCATTTTTTCATCATCGTGAGAAAAAAGACAAATAGTTGCCGAACGACGAACCCCGCCAGATAGAACAGCATCAGAAAAATGCATTATAATATCATAATAATCAATAGCTTCAATATTGCCATTTTTATTAAATATTATTTCTTCCATTAATGTTTCTATTTTTTGAAGCGAAGAACTTAAACCTTTAGGTCCCGGAGCTTTAAATTGTTCAGAAATTAAAGCCCCCTCTTCTCGAATATTAGAAAAATCAAATCTAATCTTATATCCTGAAAAATCTGACCATTCGGAGCTGTGACTATTATAATAAGAGTTAATCAAAACGCCAACTGCGTTAGCCCAACCTTCAATAGAGTCCTCTACTGTAAAATCTACTTCTCCCTTTCGTCTTTCTTGTATCGCTGGAAGCTGGTTTATATGTTTTTTTTGGACTGAAAACCCTACACCGCAACCACAAAGTAAAAGATACATTATCTCCTGAAATACTCTTGGTCTATCTATATGAGAAAATGTGCAATTATATAACTTAGCAGCGTGCTTTTCAATCCATTTACCTCCAAATTGCAACGCCCTTTGAGATCCTAAGACTTTTTTCTTTTTCACCATTAATTTCGCGAAAGCAAAATCTGAGGCGAAATCAGCATCTTTATCTAAGCTGTCTTTGTATTTTCGTTCATGCATCGCAAAAACTCTTTCTGTAATCTCATCCCAAGTCTCTCGACGTTTTTTTTCGGGCAAATAGTGAGCATAGCGTGAATAAATTGTGTAGTCTGATAGGTTCTTTAAACTCATAAATAATAGTTTTTTTGGTAGTTAGATTTTACAGTTTTTTACAAAGAAANCAATTNAAATTTTTTATATTTAGATAATAAAAACTTTTAATTGTTACTAGTGTAGGAAATTTATNCAGCNACAATATCAAAGCTTTTTGATTGCTCGATAGAATGCTTCGCTCCTTTTCTTCTGCTTTTTTTCCAATCTTTAAGGTATTCTTTAGCTACTGGATCGGTCCCGTCAATTGACTCTTTCTCTCTCTTTTCTGATAAATCTCTGGATAAATCTGTTAAGTCGCCAATATTGCCTTTTCTTTTCTTGCTATACTCTGCGAACTCTTGCTCACTCGTAGGTAACTTGTCTTTTACAGAAGTTTGCGGGACATAAAATACTCTAGACCACTCTTTTCCATCGTTATCTATATAAATATGATTCTCGTCCATAGACATAATAACGTCTATTGTTTGACCTGTTTCTTCGTTTAGGAAAGTATATTGTGGCATATAATAATTTAATAATTTATTTCTTGCTTGTCTCTATCTTCTTTTTTGAAGAATTTATAAGAACTCTTACGGTCAGATGTTGCTGTTCTGTAACGAGCAACAGAACTGCTCAATGATCCCACGGCGTTTGTTATTCCTGCTTGATTAGCGTCAAATGACATTGAATCGCTAAAAGATTTAATTCCGTATTTACTTGCGTTTGAGAAGGCATCTTGATTCGCCCCTAAGAATAAAAACTTCCAAGAATATTTATTAGTTTGATTCTCAATAAGTCTTGATATTGATCCGGCGTCAAATTCTTGGCTAGCATTTTCCTGTCCGTCTGTTAAAACAACGAAAAGAACGTCTTCTGGTTTATCTTTATCATCTAACTTACTAAGTTCTTCTCCAGTTTCATTAATTGAGCGACCAAGTGCATCTAACAGTTTTGTCCATCCGCGAGGAATGTAAGACTTTTCATCTAAATTTTTAACATCATTTATGTCTAATAATTTACAATCTTGTTCGTATTTGTCGTCAAATTGAATTAAGCTAAGGGTGCAGTTTCCTGCAACCCCTTTTTGTTCGCTTAAAAAGCTATTAAAACTTCCAATTGTATCAGACTTAATATTCTGCATTGAGCCAGACTTATCTAGCAAGAATGTAATATGAATATATCCTTTTTTCATATTTTACTCCTCCCAAAAGTCATCGTTATTACCCTTTTTATCTTCTACGAAAGGCGCGGAATCATCGTCGTCTTCCTTTTTGGCGGAAGACTCGTTAGACTTGACTGAATCTTCTTTCTTGGCTGGTCCGAGAATATCTAAATTAGCGGCCCAACTTTCTAATTCGGAGATAAAGAAATCATCTAACTCACTATAATCCCTACTGATTACTTTAGGTCTGCCTGTAGTTGGATCAACAAGCTTGGGGTGGGTAATTTCAATCGGTCGTGGCAAATCAGCATACGCGAATTTCCAACCCGGAGCCGCCCCGCCTTGTTCTACCCAAGCGGAATTGTAACCCTTTTTATTTCTGTAGAGAGAGATAGAAACGTTCTCTAGCGCTTTAATACTTAAAATACAGTTCATAATGCTTCTGTTAAGCATATTAAACTTTAACCCAACGATATAAGTTTCGTCACTTCCGGGGTCATCCATGATAATTTGAGCCGCTGAAATAACCTCGTCGTTATACGGAGTATGTTTAATTGTAAGAGATCTAATATTTCCCTCTACCTTTTGAATATCATCTTCAATATCTTCATATCCTCCGCCTTCGTTCTTTTTCCGCCCCTTAAAGCAAGCGTCAATGTCTTTGTTTTCGGCGTCTCGTGTTTTTGGCGAAAGAAAGATAGCGTTGCTACTTCCTTGTTGTCCTTTGTTATATAATGCCATAATGTTTATTTAATGTTAAGTATCTATTTTACTATTTTTTATTGGTTTGTCTACTTGTTTTTTTTTGTTTTTAAACAATATTTACGTCAAATTTCTTTTTGAAGTAAGCTATTGATAAATTTGTTACGTCTTCTTCGTCTAACTCTAGAAGTTTAAAATTATTATCTTCGCACCAAGTTACCTTGTCATAATCTCTTTGCATCGCTTGAAAATACTTTGGAGCATTTCTGTGGAAAAATTTATTAAAATTACCGTGATGGGACTTTGGAGAATATTCTAAGCACATTCTTTTTGTAAAGTTTATAATGTCAATCCTTAGCTTAGAGCCGGGAATGTACCATTCGGCNCAGACAATATTATCGTTCCACATTGGGAATAAAAAGTCCTGTAGGACTTGCTGTCCCTTGCTCGGAGCTTTATCCCATTTAATTCTTTTTTTAATTAAATTAACCTTTACCAAGGTTTCGGACTCTAATTTTTTTAAATACATTTAAACTAAGATGATTTCTTCGTCTGTTTCGCTTTTACTTTGAGTTTCAGCCTCCATTGAATCGTCCGACTCGTAAGATTTTCTCATATCTCTTTTATATTTCATCCAAGATAAAACTTTCCCATAAAGAATATTAGTTAATTCGGAATTCGCCTCTAAAGCATCGATGAATTTTGACTCTCCTTGATATTGATCAAGGACTTCGATTTTTTCCCCTCTAAGTTCTTCTAGGAGATTTTCATCAAAGGCAAGCCAAGCCCCCTTCGCTTGAAGTAATTTAGAGGATTTTAATTTAGAAACTAAATCTTTTTCCATCCAAACGGCACTTTTCCCGTAAATATTGTGTTTGATTGGGTATTTGGCAGTCTCGCCGGAAGTTTGAATGGTAGATTTACGAATATAAATAGTTACCTCTTTTCCGGTAATTGGATTTTCATAACTAGATAATTTATTATTATGTTTGCCAGTAAGATAAGTATATTCTTGTTTACTAGTAGTTGGCTTAAATTCAAAAATAGTTGTGCAATAATGAATTGCAGCGTTTCCGCCCGCCGCATTTAATATCATTTGGTCGGGTTGGTCGTATTTTGTTTTAATAGAAGCACTTACTTGAGACGTAATTAAACAAATATGTCCTAGCTTAGTTAATCTAAGCGTCATGTTTGTTAAAAATCTTTTACTTAACAAAGGTCCGCCAGCTACTTTTTCATGTTCAGAAAACCCTTTTTCGGAATCATCCTTTGTAGTCAAAGCATCTAAGCTGTCAATCATAAAAATAAATTGGCAATTATCGGGATTTGTATTAATAAGCCGTCTAATAACAGTAAATATAAACTCAAATATGTTACTTTCCAAGACAAACACAGTTCCTTCCACCCACTCTTCGGGGGTTCTTACTATTTTAAGCCCAGTCCTTTGCTCTAACTCTTTAGGTTGCTTTCCCTCAGCGTTTATAACAAAAGCCTTTCTCTTAATTTTATTTTTCTTACCGTCGTCAAGAAAATTTCTAATAATATCAAAACACAATGAAGATTTCCCCCCCTCGGAGGGTCCAATAAATCTGTGAACTCCCGGTTCTAATCCTCCGCCAGTCAAATCATCAAGGTCTAAGCATTTAAATGGAACTTTGTAATAAATTTCTTTATGTCCGTTTAGATGAAATCCTTTGTTTTCCTTATCTGACATTACAGAGCTTAATATATCACAAGAATTTGCGCCTTCTTTTTCTTTAGGCTCTATTTCTAGTTCTGGTTCTATTTTTTTTGGTTTCGCCATTTTATGATTTGATTAAAGTGGGGATTTGACTCCCATTAACTGGAAAAGTAAATTCCTTGTTTTTATATTGCGGATTATCTCTTAAAAAGTCTTTATTGAGAACAAAATCGTAACAATGAGTCGGTTCGTCGGAGACGGACTGAACTGTTGTGGACGCAAATCCACTAGAGATTGTCTTAACATGTATTTTACCATCATCCGGTTCTGTTTCTGAAATTTTTTTGAGAATATTTATTAACATTTCCGATTTTTTCTTAAGGTTATCACTAAAAGACGAAAATTCTTGAATTAGACGATTATAATTAGAGAAATATCCGAAAAGCGAATAAGGAATTGAAGTAAGTGAAAACATCATAGAGCTTTCATCTGATGTACTTTTTATAAAAACATTATTAATAAACATTTTATCCTTATTTAGATGATCCCAATTGCTTATTGAGATTATTTTGCTCTTTTCGTCTACTAGCCAATTAGATCTTACTGCTGCATCACTTTTTTTATCATAAAGCCTACGTAATGGACTCACAAAACTTTCGTCATAAAAGGAGAGTAAGATATTGTAAGTTATACTCGCCGCGTCATCCGTTTTGTATTTGCCTAAAATCCCTAATATTCCAATATGCTTAAATTTTCTATTGGTTAATTTATCGCATTCGTCGTATACAACGTTACTTTCGCGATTTGCTTCGTTGATCAGACCTATTTTTTGATCGCCAGATACAGATAAAGACCCTAAAAAGTTTTTAATTTGATAAATCTTCTTTAATTTCTTAACTCTGACAATATCAAAGCGAATCTTTTCGTGTATTTCACCGTTTTGGTCTAAGCAATTTTGAAAATATTCATTTTTTGACTTGTATAAATCATAAATATTGGTAATTTTATTATCTTCGGAATAAACTTCTGTGTAATATGGAAAAGCCATGATCAATACATTACCAAATATTATTTTTGGGTCAAGAAATCTTTTTCCGATATTTTTCTTGATACTGTAATAAAATATAGTATAAATAAATTATCGTTAAATTGCTCGGCGTCATTGAGCAAACAGTTTCTAGAGACGTTGATTCTAGGAGTTCGAGATTTCACCTTCTATTGCTGTGGCGACTTCAGCAGATGGTCCTAATAAGCTAAACATTACTTATTATTAGGGGCAGTTCTAGTCAAACGTACGTGTTAATCCTTGCTTATATTTTCTCGCGCTAAGTCGTGTAATGTACTTCTTAGATTAATATGAGTTTTATACTATATAATATATAGTACTATTTATTCAATTAGTAGATAAGTTTAAGTAATATTAAACTTGAAAGTAATCTGGCTACGCCAAGTAATTATTAAGTTCTAGAAATATTAAACTAGAATAGAATGAATACTTTTAGATTATATATGTTAATTAAAATAAAAAAAGAAAACAAATTCTGAAAGAATTTGAGATTCTGAAAGAATCGGTCTTTGTATTGTATTTGTATTAATGTACAATATCCCCTACGGGGATCATTATAATAATATAATGTACTTTACAAGTGATAGTACGTACAGCACTATAGTACTTTATATATAAAATAATTTCCCGTTCCGGGATGATATTAAGTAATATATGCTATTTAATAATCAATTTATTTGTTCTATGACTCGTCTCCCAAAGGGGGGGTGATAACATATTCCTTTTATTTTAATAAGTACTAAAGTATTTAGTACTATATTACTATTAGTAAATTAATTTTAATTCTTCGGTTTTCTATAATAAAATAAACTACTATGACATTACTTGACGCGCAAAATGAACTAATCCAATGGTTTCTTGAAAATGATTATGTTGATTTAGATAAAGACTTATTAAATATTTTTGTCTTAACGGAAAATTTAAACTTAGATAGACTAATCATTAAATCTATCGCCTTTGAAGCTTTGAAAAAACTAGAATCAATAGAAATTGTATCGCAGTTAGGAAGTTCAAACCAATTTGTTTTAAACAAAAAAGTAAGTCAATTTAACCAAAGTATCGATATTGACGGAGAAACTTGTTCTATTATTTCAACGATTATTAATAAATATTGTGATATTTTAGATCAAGAAAAAGAACGCTGCGACCCTACATCTTTAAGTTCAAGAGATTTGCGAAATATTCTAAATATAATCTTTTTACTTGAAGAAAAATTAAATAATAGTAACCTATCATTAGATGAGTAAATTATTGATAGCTATCGCTGGATTGGCGAGATCAGGAAAAAATACATTAGCTAATTTAATCGAAAGAGAGTTAGATCCTAACTTGAAGATTAAACAATTTTCTTTTGCTAAAGTTCTCAAGGAAAATTTAAACAAAATAACCTTTAGTAAAGATTTTGAAACAAACTTTTTATCCGACGAATGCAAAGACATAAAAAGACCCTTAATGATTGAATATGGAAACTTTATGAGAAAAGTTTCTAAGGGAGAATTTTGGTGGAAAGAACTTAAACTGCAAGTTGATCAATTCTTTGATTCTAGTGGAGACGTGTCAATTATTACCGACTTTAGATTTTTTGAATTTGAAAATGATGAATATCACTTTATTAAAAACTATGACAAAGAAAACGTTAAGTCAATTATCGTAGCAATGGACCGAGAGGGAATTTCGGCAGCTCACGTTTCAGAATCTATCAACTTTGATAAAATCAAAAAGTTTAGTGACTTTAACGTTAATGTCAAAAGTTTAAAAAACTTGAGTGAATTAAAAAATAATCCAGATATTAATAATCTACTCTTTGAGCTAAAGAAATTGTAATTCGTAATATGGCCTCTGATTTTCCTTATAGTAACATAATACCAATTCAGTATACAATAAATGCTGAACCCTTATACTCTGAACTAGAAATAGGAGAACATAATTTAGTTTTTCAATTAGCAACATTTATAATTAACGACAAAGAATCCAAAGATTATAAAAAATATTTTACAAATATCATTCTGTTAAATAAGTCGGACATTGAAAACAGCATATTTAGATATATTCTTTCTGATAATCAATTGGACGAAGAAGTTACAGATATTCTAAAATCAATACTCTTAATATTCAAGCCGTTTAAAAGAAACGTGTTAAATTTTGATAAAGCTACTAGCTATACTTATGAAGAATTTACCAAACTTTTACAAATCTGGAAAAAAGAAAATAAAATATATTATCTAAATGAATAAAACCTTTGCATTACCCGTAAATAATTTAAGTTTCGGATTCGTTTCTTTTGGAATTCTCAACGAACTTTATAAAAGAAACGAAAATTTTAATTTTGTTAATATTGGAGACGTTAATCTTTCCTCTTTTGACAAAATAAGAGAAGATGATAATTTCAAAAATTGGTTAAGCAATAAGAACTCTGATTTTTTAGAAACATTTTCCCGTAAAAACCCATTGCTAAAATTATGGCATATTAGCGGAAGCGAAAACTCGGTATCAAATAAAAATTGCCTATTTACTTTTCACGAACTAGATCAAATAACGCCGACTGAAAAAAACTTATTAAACAATCAAGATGTTATTTTTGTTACGTCTAAATACTCAAAAGACGTATTTGAAGAGTATGGAGTTACTTCAAAAATAAGAGTAGTTCCTATTGGTTTTGACGATGTTCACTTTAGAGAAATTCATAAAAAACATAATTCTGATATTTGCAATTGGAATATTATGGGCAAATTTGAAAATAGAAAAAGAACAAAGAAAACCATTCAAGCTTGGATTAAAAAATTTGGTAATAATCCAAAGCATTGCTTAAACACTTCTATTTACAACCCTCACTTTAAACCAGAGGATAATAACAAAGTCGTTATGGATATTTTAGACGGCAAGCCTCGACCGTTCAATTTAAATATTTATCCGTTTTTTGAAACGTTAGACGAGGTTAATAAAATTACTAACGCTTGCGATATTTTCATAGACCTAAGCGGCGGAGAATCTTGGTCAATCCCATCATTTACAGCCGTATGTTTAGGGAAAATTGCAGTTGTCGCAAACAATACTGGAATGAAAGAGTGGGCTAATGAGAAAAATTCATTCTTAGTTGAACCGTCTGGGAAAATTCCATCGGCGGATAATATTTTCTTTAGAGAGGGGGACAAATTTAATCAGGGAAACTTTTTTGATTACGACGAAGAGGAATTCATTTCTCAATGCGATAAAGCTTACGAAACTTGGCTAATTAACCCAATCAACAAAGAAGGTAAGAAAGTAAAAGAAATTTGTAACTGGACTACAACGGTGGACGCTATTTTAGAAGAATTAAAGATTTTACAGTAATGAGAGAGAATAGAAAGAAAAGAGTTGGAATAATTTCTTCAAGTCCCTTGGTAAAGACGGGCTTCAGCACCTCCGCGTCTGCGATTGTCCCCCGGTTATACAAAACAGATAAGTATGAAATCTTCTTTTTAAATCAGGGTATTCATGATCTAGACCCCGAACTTACTAAATTTCCATGGGCGTCTTGGGGAGCATTAACCGAAGAGATTGTTAATCAAGAGTTATTCAAAAAAGAAGATGGATACAGAAGGATAGCTGGTTATGGAAATTTAAGAGTAGAAGAATTTGTAACCAAAAATAAATTAGATGTTATTTTTCACATTGAAGATCCTTGGAGTAGTCACCCTGAATTTTATTATAAAAAAGATTGGTTTAAGTTAGCTAAAAACAATTTTGTTAATTGGATGACTGCGGACAGCTTACCAATCTTACCAACAATTAAAGATTGGGCCAAAAATTGTCCCAACGTTTGGATGTGGACTTCATTTGCCGAACGAGCACTCAAAGAAGAAGACCCGGAAGTTTATAAAAATGTTAAAACCTTACACGGCTCTCTTAATTGCGATAACTTTAAACCGATTTCGACAGAGCTTAAAAAAGAATTAAGAAATAAATTTGGAATAGATGAAGACACATTCTTATTTATTCACTTAGGTAGAAATCAACTAAGAAAATTATTCTTTGCTAACATTGAGGCTTTAGCAAAATTCAAAAAGCAAAATCCAGAAAAGAAAGCAAAACTTTTGATTTATTGCTCTTGGACCGAACAGGCAGGATGGCCTATTCAACGAACCGTAGAAGAATATGGATTAAGTCCCGACGATGTTCTTTGTGTTTATTATTGTCAGCATTGCGGACATTGGGAGATTTCTTCGTATAAAGGAGAACCATTAGATTGCAAATCTTGCGGAACTAAAAAGTCACTTATTACTCCCGGCGTATCTAGCAATATATCACAAGAGGATTTATCAAAGATTTACGGAGTGTGCGATGCAGCCTCGTCTATCTTTACTTCTGGCGGATTAGAATATTTTAATGTAGAATCTTTATTATGTGGACTTCCGTTAATCTCAACTCCATATTCGTGCGGAGAAGATTTTGTATGTAATGATTTTGTAGAATCTTGCGAGGGCTCTTATACTAGAGAAAGAGATACTAATTTTTTAAAGTTTGTGCCCAATACGAATAGCATTACCAAGTTTATTACAAAAATATATAATTCTTCCCCTGAAAAAAGAAAGCAAATCGGAAGAAAGGGCAGAGAGTGGGCCTTAAAGTCTTTTGGACCAGACGTTATCTCTAAAACTCTTGAAGAGTTTATTGACAAATGTGATTATTTGGATTGGGATGGATTTAAAGTAGAATTAGAAGATTATGACAATAAAAACCCAGAAGCAGAAGTTGATAATTCTATTGTTGATGATACTGATTGGCTAATTAATCTTTATAAGAATATTTTAAAAATGTCAGTTGAAGCGAGTGACGAAGGACTTCATAGCTGGTTAAATGGAATCAAAGAAGGCGCACCTCGCGAAAATATTGAACAGCAATTTAGACGAATCGCATTTAATCATAATGCCTCTAAACATCAAACAAAATTTGACGATTTAATAGACAAAGACAGAAAAAACAAAAGAGCGTTAATTATCGCTAAAGAGTCGGGCGGAGATATATTAATTATCAGCGCTTTGTTTAAAGATTTTCACGAAAGATACAAAGGATACGATCTTTATGTTATGTGCGACAATAAATTCGCAGATATTCTTCAAGGGAATCCTTACGTTCATAAAGTTTTGCCGTATTATCCTCCGGCAGAAAATGAAACGTTCGCCATTGGCGCAGGACAAAAAATAGGAGAAGAATTGTTCAATTTATATATTAACCCAGCTATTGGCTCCCAAAAATTCTTCAATTATTTATCAAATAGTAACCCTAGAGAATTAAAGTAATAAAATAACACAGTAAAATATTATCAAACTTGCAAATTTATACAGTTTAACATCAGGTTTAAAATTAGATAAACCGTATATTTATAAAAAATTCTTTCCAGTTAGGACAGATAATAAATATATTGTTTTTCATAACTCGTCTGGAAACCCAACTAAAAATTATCCATATTTTCAGGATGTAATTGATATTATCTTGCCTTATCTCAAAAGAGAAAAAATAGATATAATTCAGTTAGGTGGAAAAGAAGATGAAAAATTAAACAATGTTTTGAATTATAGCGGAATTACCGATATAAGCCAGTCTGCGTATGTTTTGGCTAACTCTACCCTACTTGTTGGCAACGACTCGATGTTGGCCCATCTGGCGGGCTCTATGGACGTTCCCGTTGTCTCTCTTTACGGCCCAACCACACCAGATTGCCACGGTCCATACTGGCATACGGAAAACAGCGTTTTTATTGAAGCAGATAGAGACGGGAATCATCCTAGTTATTCTTTTCACGATCCCAACGTTATTAAAAATATTAAACCAGAAGTCGTAGCAAAAAATATATTAAAAATTCTCAATCTTAAACTTGAAGATAATATATTAACAATTGAAATCGGGTCTAGATATAACGATAATATTATCGAGCTAGTTCCCGACTCGCTTGTCCCGGCTAATTTTTTACCAGAAGCTCCAATTAACGTTAGGAATGATTATTTAGATTCGCCAGAGATTGTATACAGGCAGCTACAAGTTAGAAAATGCGTAGTTATTACAAAAACACCATTAGATGTAAATATTCTCAACCAATTAAAAAAACACGTTATTTCTGTATCTTACGAAATTGACAAAAATCACAATGTTGAATTTGTAAAAAATCTCAAAAAAGCTGGAATTCCATTTAATTTATTTACTCATTACTCGAAAGAAGAATTAAATAAAATAAAATTAGATTATTTTGATTTAGGCGTAATAAACTTGAGAAAAAATTGTCCAAAACAGATTTGAAAAATCCAGAAATGGTAAATTCAAATACCAAGTTTAAAACTAATAAAAGAATACTTAGCAACGGCAAGTTTTTTATATCTAAAGCTCATTTAGCCTTAGATATAAATACTGAAAATTTCTTAACAAAAAAAGAAACAATTATTGATACTCCTAAATTTTGGGAAGAATTAGAATTCATATATCTTTTTAGCTCTTGACAAAATAATAATTAATAGTATTATTCTTTTAATATGAAAATTAGTAAATTAATTTACGCCGAAAATAAATGGGCGAAAGATTGCTTGGCTGAGGACAAAGAAGGAAAAAAAATCTATTCTTTTGATAGACGAATCTCCCTAGATGGTCAGATTCTTGACGACCCTTCGGAAAAGGCAACTAAATATTCCCTAGACGGAGCAATAACAAAACTTTATGACTCTAACTCAAGAGAGTCGGTT
>JGI1221J11331_1000251_pt1 | contig 17565 bp, 13 predicted proteins | sample LakVidmifraction_4_FD_11331 | JGI IMG/M metagenome (IMG submission 11331) | reverse complement strand
GCCACCCCTGAGGCCACCCCTGAGGCCACCCTTGAACCAGTGGTGGCAGAGGACACGGCCCCTGAGCCGGAAACCGTCGAGGATGTTATCGATGAGGCGGCCCGCGAGGCCGAGGAGCTGGCTGCGGCGCAGGCCAAGTACGATGAGAACACTCTCAGATATGAGGGGCTGTCCCGAACGAAACTGCGGGCGACACACAAGAAACTAAAAATGCCGTTCAAGGCGAGCGACACCCGCGACCAACTGCTCAAGAACCTGCTGCGCCACCGCAAGGCCCGGCCGGAACCTGCGCCCGAGGCGATCGTGGTTGACGACGCGCCGCCCATGGAGCCGGAGGAACCGGCGGCCAAGCCCACGGTGCGTGAGCGGATGCGGGCCGTCAAAAATTCAATCGCGCTCGCGGTCATCCACAAGCATTGGGGTAAGGAATGGCTTGGCCGGGGCAAGAACAAGACATCAAGCGGCGTGTACCGCGTGCAGGTCGGCGAACGGGTGTTCACAATGTGGAGGCCCACATGGGCATCTGCGCCGCTGGACCAAAAAGTACAGTCCCAACAACGGGGCGAGCGACTGGGTAACTACGTGTGGATGGAGGCCGAACCGGCCGACTTTAACCCCCTGCTGTCGGGCACTAATGCGAACGACACCAAGGCGGGGAACATCACGGACGCTGTGTCCGAGATTGAAGGCATGGTCCAACGTGCCCATGACAAGGCGGTACTGCTGGGGCTGGCTGAGGAAGCAAAGGCTGGGAAGCCGACGGACGATGATACCGGCCGGGTAGATCAAGCCCACGAGATAGCCACTCGGATATTCAAGGAGCGCCTGACGGGCGACGAGTTGCTAGATGCGGCCTCCCAGATGATGGCCCTGCACAAGGCCATGGACACGAAGCAAGGCGAGGACTCCCTGCTGGTGTCATGGCAAACGGTTGAGGAGCACGTCGCCGGCCAGCTGGGTGGCGCGAAGGACCTCGCCGGCGCTGTGAACGAGTGGCGTACTGCGAATGAAAAAGCGGAGCGCAACGCTGGTGAGTTAGACGGCTCTCGATTCCGTGAAGGGGAGAACAAGAAGTTCGCTGAGGAAAAAAGTAAAGAGAGGCGCGTGCTCAATCCCTTTGAGCAGGCTGTGCTCGACAAGGAGCAGAGTCGGGGCGTGAGCTGGGAGACGATTGGGTTCCTGTACCGCAAGTGGCGGGGCAAGGGCACGACGGCCGATGAGGATTTCCAGACGCAGAACCCGAAGGAGGTCGCCCGGCTGGATGCCATGTCGAAGCTGCAGATAACAAAGCGCATGCTCATGGGCGCCAAGTACAACCTGTGGACCAAGCTGGGGGACCAATCGCAGAACCAGATCGAGGTGGAGACAATACTCGAGGACCTGCTGGCCAACGGCGAGTTCACTGACAACATGAAGATCAGGGACATGCGGGACACCGCTGTGCCCAAGGTTGCCGAGAAGCTGCGGAGCTTCAAAGAAAAACACGAGAAGGCCTACGCGGAACGCCTCGTCGCCGAGGGGGTGACCAACAAGCAGGTGACTGAGTTTGCCGGCGCGGTGCATGCACTGTGGCGCAACCCTCACCTCGAGCAGGCCCAGAAGGATGCAGCTGAGGCCAAGGTGGTCAAGACAGATCGGGAGTTGACCGCGGCGCGCACCTTGATGGAGGCGACGGCCGCCAAGGCGGCCAACCACTCGGCGGCTACCAATGAGGCCAAGGCGGCTCGCGACGCCATGGTGGCGTACAAAAAAGCTGTTGACGATGCCAGCGTGGCCAAGCAGGCTGTCATTAGCGCGGCGTACAACACCACCGCCTCGGGTATCTCTGAGGAGATGGCCATGAAGGCCCTCGATGAGGTCGCCCCGACCGAGGCGGACAAGCTCAAGCTCTCGGCAATATTCAAGGACTACTGGCACACGATGGCGCAGATGCAACGGGATGCCTACCGTGAGGCGGAGATGATTCCGGCCTCGAGGTTGGACGCGTGGGATGCCCCGTACCCGGACAACCCATTTGAACTACCAGCCGAGAACGACCCACGCCGGACTGAGAAATTGGCGGCGGGGTTCCACGGCACATATGTGCCCATGCAGCACCAAGCTGTTGACTACAACACCAGTCAGGTGGAGGCAAACCTGCGGGGGCGCCCTGAGCGTATCATAGAGGACATCGCCGGCAACGAGGTGCGCACGACTGAGGGGCAGGGTCTCCGGGAATCTATGCCGCAGTTCTTGTGGCCCCAGATGGAGGAGAACCTCACCCGTGCGTGGACGCGGATCGAGGAGAACCGGATATGGCGGGCCCTCGGCGACATGGTTGAGAATAACCCCAACCGATTGATATGGGGTCAGCTGACCGAGACCCCGGCGCAGATGAAAGCGGCCATGGCTAGACAGGAGTTGGACAAGTTCGGTGTGCCCATAGACCACCTGTACATGCCCAACGACATGCTGCCTACGGGCGAGTCGGTACCCGGCGCAGCGTTGCGCGCTGAGCTGAACGTCACCGCATTCAGGGCCTCCGAGTTCCTGCCCATCCGATACAAAAAGGAGGGCGGGGAGCAGGCCGTCATCATGATCCACTCGAGTCAACTCGAGGCGGTGTACGCCAGTGAGTCCGGTCTAGGGGGTAAGCCCACGAAGGTGGCGGGCTCCCTAAGCCGGTGGATTTCAAAGATCAACACCGCATGGTCACCCGGGTTCCTTGCCACCAACACCCCTCGCGATTTCCTAGCGGCCAAGGCGCTGCTGCCGGAGGAGATAGCGAAGTTTGTCAAGCTAACCTCGTACCCGGCCACGATGCGGGCGTACAACCATGCGATCAACGGCAAGCCCGTGCCGGCCAACGCGTCGGCTGAGTACCGGGAGACAAGGCGGGTCATCGAGGAGGAGTACCTCCCCTCCGGTGCGGCCACCTCGTTCTACAAGAGGGAGAAGCTGTCTGAGCACATGGACAAGCTGACCGAAGCGTACAAGCAGGCCCAACGTCTAGCCGGCACGCCCGGTGCCGCTTATGACGGCGCCATCAAGCGGTACGTGATGGCCATAGGTAACGTTATGGAGGCCTCCAACACCACCATGGAGAACGTGCCTCGCATCTTAGCCTTTGTCGGCGCCCGCAAGCACGGCCGATCGGTGCAGGCAGCAGCACGTACAGCTCGTGAGCTGAATGTAAACTTCGCCACGGCGGGGTCTCGTGGCACGCAGATCAACAGCTGGGTGCCGTTTTACAAACCCACGGTGTCCGGCAATGCGATCCTGTGGCGGGCCTTCAAGAAAAGCCCACGCTTCCGTAAGTACGTGGCCTCGTACGCCGCGATGGGTCTGGCCAATGGCATGGTGCAGTCCATACTGGGCGGGGAGGACGATGACGGGCGGGCCAACTATCTGGGCATACCCAAGAGTATCCGGGACAGGAACGTTATTTTTTACCTCGGTCCCGACAATGACTATCTGAAATTCCCACTGCCCTACGGGATCAATGCGGCCTTTGTCATAGGCGACGCGATGGCGGAGAGCATCATGAGCCCCGAACTCTCGCCAGCTGGCGCGGTTCAGCGGTCCGTCAATGCCGTTATGAATTCGTTTAACCCGATAGCCTCGAGCACATTTGAGCGGAGTCTGATACCAGAGGCCATCAAGCCGGTGTACGACATCAAGGTGACGAACCGTAACTTCTTTGGCTCACCAATCAACCCCGAAGGTATGGGTGATCAGCCCGGCGCTGTCTCGGATGCGTGGAATGTGCGCGACCCCGATACAGATAGCCCGGCGGTACGAGTAGCGCAGGCCTTAAGCTGGGCCACCGGTGGCAGTGAGTTCATAAAGGGTGGCATCGATATTGCCCCGGGCTCCCTCGAGTACCTGTGGGATTTCGCAACCGGCTCGGCCGGTGCGACAGTCCGCCGGGCGGTAGAGGCCACGACTGCGGACACCATGCGGAAGGCCGGTCTTAAGACACCGATCATCCGTAGGTTCTACGGGGCCGAGTCCGGATTCCACCACAAGGAAAGGTACTACAATAAGCGGGAGGAGTTGGCGGCGATCCAGTCGCAGCGTAAACTTCTCACTGCCCAACGACGTGTGAACCCTGAGCGGTACGATGACTTCATGCAGGAGTACGGTGATTACTGGTCCAGCGGTGTCATGAGGAATTTCGACCGGACCGAGAAGCGCATGCGTAAACTGATCCGGGACAAGAACGAGATGCGCAAGCGACAGAATAAAACCCCATCGCAGATGGCATACATGTCCCGTAAGAACGAGCAGATTGACCGGGCCGTGTTAGGGTTCAACAGTTTCTATTTCAACCGATTTGTTTTAGGAGACCTATGATGATCAACCAGAACTACAGTGCCCCTAAGCCAACCGGCCCCGCGTACGGTCAGCAGCCGGGGCCGCAGCCATCCCAGCGACCAGCCCAGCAGCAAGGCAGCCCGCAGTACGGGGAGCCAACCGGCCCCTCCGTGCCGTCGACCACGCCGGCAGTATCCCTGCAGGGCACACCACAGGGACCGGCGGCGCGTCCGCCACCTAGTTGGTACAGAGGTCCGACTAGGATGACCAATCCCGTGCCCCCACCCGGGCCCAAGACCCCTATGAACCAGATACACCAGCAGAGGCCGGTCACCGATGCCGGACCCCCGCTGGGGACATTTAACCCGTACCGGGGAAAACAATTTGACAACCCAAACATTAACTGGCAGCAGCAGCAGATGAAAAACATGCCGCCAGCGATGCGACAGGCCTACAACGGTCAGCCGATGACGGCGACCGGCCCCGCCTCTACACCCGACCCGATGGCCCCGCAAGGCAGAGCGGTCGGGTCTCGTGTAAACTTACAGCGCAACCAGTTCGCGGGGCGAAAATTTAACCCACCACCTAGAGGATATTGATATGACTGCACGTAAGACAAAGATCATGGCCGCGAAGTTTTCCCGGCCACAGGAGAAATTCTTGCTCGGGCTTTCCGCAGAGCTGGACGCCCTACAGAGCGACGGGTTGTCTGCCGCCGCCGGTAACACTACCGCCGGTGACCTGCCAACGTCGGCCACAGGCCTGACCGCCGGCATGTTGTGGGTGAACGCCGGCGTCGTCACAGTCATAGGCGCATAACCGGGACAGCGGGCTGGACCGTCCAGCCCGCACCCCTCACATAGGAGGCCATTATGGCTACTCGTAAGGATGTACTAAAGAAGATCAGGGCCGCCGGGTTCAACCAGCGGCAGACAGAGGCACTGCTTGAGGTGGCCGGGCCAATAGGGTCTGACGCCGCCGCGGCGACCGCGGCACTGACGCTTGTCGCCGGCATCGCGGATATGGGCGAGAACTCGGCCCCAATCCCTCGACCTAGCGACGGCCTGACCGTGCCCCAGCTCAAGGAGGCCCTCGAGGCTAAGGGCATCGAGATCGATCCCGAGGACCTCAAGGTGGACCTAGCTGCCAAACTCGACGCCTAAGCGGGCTCCACCTCATCGGGTCGGAGGGGCGGGAACGTGAGCTTTATGCAACGTCTCCGCTCCCCTGATCCAGTGCCCTGTTGTTGATTGATGGGCACCCGGCATCCACCCCTACCCGGCTCGGCATAACGCTTGGGCTTGTGGCCCTTAACCCCGGACACCGCGCCGTTCATCTGAAACGCGTCGTACAGCTCCACCCAATCAGTGACCTTGATCGAGCGCCCTGAGAACCTGTTGATGAGACTCTCTATTGATGGCAGGGTGGTAACAACCTCCCGCTCGTAGTGCGTGGTGACGCCGGCCCCGTCGACAACCCGAGTCAGCATGACCCTCCACTCGAAGGCCGTATGCAGCCGCACCATTGTGGCGCCCGGCGCGGCGACCCCCCTGATCAGCTGTGTGCCCACAGCCGTGTCATCCCAGTCGCGCAGCCGGCCCCGTACTTGGTTGGCCTCGGAGTCATCCCATGCGGGCCACGAACCACCGCCGGCCGCGACGAAGTAGCTAAAGTTGATGTACCGCCGGCCGTCCTCGTCATCAATCATGATGTCCCACAGTTGATTGAGCGTATCTTCTTTGTCGTCCGCCGCCTCCTCGTCGTGCTCGATGACCAGATTGATACCCGCCTTGATGATGGCCTCGACATCCCACGGCAGTATCGGTTGGTGTTTGGTGAGCACGAGGCCGGCGATCTTGACGCAGGCTAGGTACTTGGCCCAGAAGCGGAGCATGCCCTTGGCGGCGATGGGGGCACGGTCCACGAGCTCGGTATGTATCAATGTCTCGGCCTCGCGCAACTCGTTGCCCACCGCAGCTTGCCGGGTGGCCACATAGGTGGAGAACACGTCGAGCGCATGGCCGTAGTTATCCAGTAGCAGCGTCTCAGCGGCCCGCCACTGCCCCTGAGTCACATCATCGGGGACATGGATGGCACTGGCCGACACCTCGAGCAGTCTCGAGCGGGCAGCGTCGGTCAGCATCTGGGCGTCGGTCGCCCGGCCGGACCCGATGATCGTGCCGATGTCATAGTTGGTGGTCACAATCATGGATGAGTGAAACTTCGCCCCCATCTCGGCCGTCCACCCGTCGTCGGAGGAGCCGGACATGCGGGCCTTCTCCATCCCGGACGACACGCTTGTGAGGAGCAGCGACAAGGCCTGCGCATCCATCTTGAAACTGTCGTCGACGGGCAGGAGAAGGAACCCTGCTTGCGAGAGCATGCTAACCAACGCGTTGCTGGTGCTGGCCCCGGGGATCATGGCATCCTTAGGGGAGCCGATGAGGCTGGACATAAATTTGAGGAGCGTCGTCTTACCGACACCGGCCTTGCCAGTCAGGGCCAGCAGAATACCGCCGGGAGACTGGGAGATCAGGGGTAAGAGCAGGTTACTCACACCCGAGAGCATCAGCATCTGGGCCAACTCCATTTTCGGGCGGTCGTATATAGCCATGGCCTGCTGCCATGCTGCCAGCGAGCCGTAGGACACGCCGGAGCAGAACGCCTCCACCAATGACTGCCCCGAGGAGCTGCTGCCCTTGTGGTCCCGCATGCTGGACCCACGCTCGACGTCCCCGTTCGGGGAGTACCGCATGGCGCCCACGATGAGGGGCTGGCGGCCGAACGGGTAGTCGACGTCCCACCCCTTGCGAGGGAAGTATGGCACAACTCGGCGCATGCCGATGGCGACCATGTGGGAGAACATCTTGCTCAGAGCCTTCTTCTTGGGCGCGGAGTCCGCGTCGAAGGTCAGGCCATGTGTGCGTAGGGTCTTGGTGCATGTGTCGATCCGCTCGGATGTCAGCTCCACAATGGGCACTGTCACCTCCGATGTGTGGCCGGCGATGGTAACGTCCATGTGCAGGCGCATGTCGCCCATCCCCTGCATGGTTTTCTCGGCTGTGATGTATTTGATATTGATGTGCCCTTGAACGAGCGGCATGGTTTCGTTCGGGTTGTCCCCCCGCACGCCGGGTACGTGGGTAAACTCGGCACCACTGGCCGTGATCACCTGCTCGTAGCGGGCCTCCATGGGTAGGTACCCCAGTGGCAGGCCGGTCGTGGTTGATGTGTTTATGGCCACCGTAGCGGCTTGTTGCAGGGCCAGTTGACGGGCCTCGTCAGCCTCACGCTGCTGGGTGTCGAGCGCAGCGATCTCCACGGGGAACAAAACCTTGCCCCTCCACTGGCACTTGTTGCATATGTCACGGTTTGGCCACTCTTTGCACGCTGTGCTGGGGGCGTCAAAGTTGTTGGCCGCATGGTTCAGCTTGTTCGCGATCATCCCACGGTACGCCGGGTCGGCAAACTTCTGGGCGATCGCCCGCCCATCCCGCAAGGTGACGAACACCCGACAGGCCCGGACCCACGCTGGCTCATCCACGGCACCCATGACCTCGAGGTGGTGGCGCATCTGACCGCAGCCAGTCAACACCGGCCGGGCATCTATGTCCTTGAACTCACGTTGGTGGGGATTGCTTACCGCAAAGAGGTTCACACCCTGCGCATAGGCCGGGGCGAGGCCTATGTCGTTCTGGCTGGCCACACCCAGCCCCTGCATGAGGGTGTCGTAATCTGCGCTGGTCGCGCCGTTGAGCACCACCTTCACAAGTATGGGGTTGCCCTTGATCTTCGCGTTGTACGATCCGGGCAGGCGCAGCACACTGGCCGCATCGCAAGTGCGCACTGGGTCCGCTAGTAGCTTGGGCTCATGGGTGCGGACGGTGTCGCGGAACGCCTCGGCCAGTGGGAGCCAGCGGGCCTGCGGCAGCGTCTCCGATATGCGGTAGTACACATGGTAACCGCCACCACTATCCACTACGAGGGGGGCCGGCAGGGTGGGCACCGCTAGGCCAAGACGTTTGAGGCTATGCACCACGTCCACCTTTGAGTGCCAAAACTGATCCGGGTGCTTGCCCGGTTGCTTAGCTAACTTCTCTGACCACAGGTCGACATCGAGCACGAGTACTCGGAGGCCCGCGACGTTTGTTTTTTTCCGGCTGGCCTTGGTCAGGTACCCACCGACCGCGAAATACACGTCGGTGTCCTTGCCCTTGTTCCAGTCCGCGACGGTGCTCTCAGCGGCACCCATCTCGGCAGGGGTGAAAAATCTATTGTCAAAATTGAGGCTGGGCCGGCCTATCGTGGCGTTCGCCTGAGCCCTAGACCGGGATAGACAGAGTATCGAGTCGTCAGGTACTATCTGTTTTAGGAAATCGGTTAGCACTTATTTTCTCCGGTGAAAAGGCGGGGCCCCAGCGGCCCCGCCTTTTTTTATGCCTATCAGTTATCGAACTCAGCCAAGGCAGCATCGAGGTCGTCGTCGAACTTCGTACCTTCAACGTCGGGCTTCGAGGTGTCCTCGGCTGGAGGTGCCGCGTCCCGCACCTCATCGGCCCCTACTTGTGGGGTCGTGGCGGCAACCTTACCCAGCGCCACCTTGCCCGCGTCCAGCCCGCGGCGGGCCCGCCAATGGCCATCAGCATTTAAGATACCCTCGCCGGTCTCCGATGAGGTGGCGTGCAGGTCAGGGTTCCAAGCGACCCCATGCTCGTTAATCTTCTCGTGCCCCGTCAGCTGCGTGGCCACCTGTGCCCCACCTGTCTTTAGCTCGGTCGCAGGCGCAGCTTGCGGCGCAGGCTTGGACATGGCCTCAATCTGGGCCTGCAGGTCAGCGATCTTTTGCTCGGCCTCGGTCAGTTGGGGCACAGGTGGTGGAGCTGGTGGAGCCGGAGGCTTGGACATAGCCGCAATCTGAGCCTGCAGGTCGGCCAGCTTGAGCTCCTCAGGGCTGGGCATGTAATCTTTCTCGGTGCCCGTGGAGGCATGCGCGGGGGCAGGGGCATCCAATAGCCGGTCGCGAAAACCACCCGGGGCCGCTGTGTCCCCATCGCTGCCCGTGCGGATGCTCGCCGTACTGGCCATTTCAATGGTCGCCGGGTCGGTGGCCAACGGGTGTATTGTGGCTAGGAACTCCGCCTCGGGCACGTAACCCACTGGCTGGAATAGGACCTTGGGCACAGACGAGTCGGTGTCGAAGGACATCTCGGTCAACACCGCATGCGCCATGGTCTGGTGCTGGTTCAACCGGTCCGCGTAGTGCCGGAAATTCAGTAGGTTGCTGTCAGGGTAGCTCTCGCCGAACAGGGACATCGCTTTGATCTCAGTGACCAGCGGCTCCATGTCAGGGTAGTCCACCAGCTTGACAACCAATCGGTGGAAGTACGAGCACGCCTTGCGCTTACCCCCATCATCCGAGATGGCACTGCCCTTCTGGTTCTGTGGGCAGGTGGCGCACACGTCGTTCTGCTTGTCAGAAACGGACTCCAACGGCACCACGCCATCGGCGCTGGCACAGGTGGGTCGCTCTCCCGTACTGTCCTCGTTGTATGAGCCCTTGTAATAGATGCGGCTCACGGTTGGGTTAGCCGCCAGCACGATGATCTTGAGGCGGGTAACTTCGAGAACCTCCTCGTCGCCACCCTTGGCCACGCGGAACCTACTGCCCTTGAAAGTCAGGCGGGGGAAACTCTCGCCGCCTAGATCGCCCAGCCCCGACGCACCTTGTGCGTAGCTTGGGATGTTGGCAACTGCGCCGGCTTTGCCGGTAATAAGGTCTTGCATTTTGTATCTCCTATCGGTTGGTTAAATTAGCACTAAGTTTTCGCGCCCGGAGCGCGACGAACGGACACCCCCCGTTCGATGTGAACCGCAACGCCCGGCGGCAACGTGTCGCCATTGGCGTCCATGTATTCTTTGACGTGTTTGGATGATAGCCGTCGCGCAATCAGGTCAAAGTTACCTGATTCTGTCACGTAGGTATATAGGGCCTCCCAATCTTTGCAGTTGGGCATTATCTTTTCCATAGGCATGACAATACCTAAGCCCGTGACCTTGAGTTGATCGGTGCCCACGTCGTTCAACATCTGCAGCATGGCCGTCTCGACCACCACAAGGGAGGCCTTCATAGGGTCACACCTTTCCTTGCTGGCCCGCGCCTCCACGGCCAGCCGGGCCTTGATGTTTGCGTGCGCCCTAAACAGGCGCTCGAGTTTGTTGTCGCTCACTGAAATATCTCCTCGTAAAGTTTAAGTATCGCCTGCTGGCGCCCGTCGTTCTGCAGTACTGTCTTGTACACCGCAAGCTCCACCTCCATTGAGGCCAGCCTAGCGATCACCATCTTATGGACTTGCCCCGTCCTAGACATACGCTCGTTCGCCTGCAGCCACTGCTCCGTACTGAACGTGGGGCCGTACCACACTGTGGTGCTCGCCATCTGCAGGTTTAATCCATGCGCAGCTGTGCGGGGGTGGGCCACCAGCACCTGCGTCTTATCATCGATCTGGAATTTCTGGAGGGCGCTGTCCCGCTTGCTGCCGGTGACGCCACCGTGTACCACCGCCGTTCCGTACCCCCGAGCAGCGAGTTCGGCGCACACCCTGTCGCACACATGTCGGTATGGGACGAACACGATCGTCTTGCTGAGTGCGGCATCAATGAGCTCGCACGTCACGTCCATCCGGTCGCCCATCGGCAGGTCCACGACGGACCCATCCTCTGCGTACACTGAGCCTTGACATATCTGCATCAGCTTGTTGATCTTGCCGGCGGCGTTCACGGCAGTGATAATTTTGCTGTCGCCCTTATCGTTCTGGGCCTGCGTGATGAGATGCTTGCGCACTGTCTCGTAGTGCTGCTTTTGCTTAGGCGACATCGAGCACTCTCTATCGATGTAGACCGTGTCCGGCATGTCGTCGAGGACGCTCTTGGCGAACCTAACCCCCGGCTGCAGGATGTTGCGCACAATAATCTTAGCGTTGGGCTTGGCCACCCACTTGAACTGGGTGATCTTCGTCATCGTCTGGTCTTTAAATTGCCGGAACCTCCGAGGCGTGCCCTCCGTGTTGATCAACCTACCCAACGCCCACGCGTCGGTTGGGGCGTTGGGTGTCGGTGTGCCCGTCAACATCCATAGCCGGGCACGACATGCCTCGAGCACCTGAACGAACAACCGGTACCGTGCCGTGTCTGCGTTGCGGTACACGGAGGCCTCATCAACAATGATGAGGTCGATGTCCCCTCGCTCAACCAGCTGCGGGGCCACTACCTGTAGGCCATCGTGGTTGAGTATCAGGAACTCCGCGTCCGTCTCCCTAGTAATCCGCTTGCGCCGGTCCCGGCTCGACTTGAGCACCCGGCCCGACCGGTGGGGCACCCACTTGAACAGCTCGTCCATCCACACTCTATTGAGGCACGAGAGTGGGGCCAGTACGAGAACCTTGCGGACCTGTCCGGCCTTCATCAGATAGTCCGCCGCCCACATGGAGCTCGCTGTCTTACCCGTGGCCATGTCGCTCAGCACGATGCACCGTGGGTGTACCGTCAGAAAATCTGCGGTCGTACGTTGATGCTTGTACGGCGCGTACCTCCCGGTCCACTCGTAGTCGGTGAGTATGGGACCGGGGACCGGGTAGCCCAGCCGGTTTAACCTTGTCGCCCCCGCCAACGTGTGGGGGAGGGCGACAATGGTTCCACCGGTCTTGGGGCCTTGTCGCGTGACGACCCCCGTACCCTCGAGGCTCTCCACCATGGCCCGGACATTGTCCACCCCGGCCAGCATGAGCCAGCCGTTAGATGCAGCGGACCTCATCAGTTGATGGCGTCGGTGTCTTTAGACTTGTGCCGCTTGCTCTCGGGGCGGGTGTCCTCGATTGTGCCGTCCTCCACCTTGGCGTCGACGAAAGTCTCTTGCGCTACTGCACGGGCGGCGGCCCTCGCCTCTTGGTCCTCGAGTTTGTCGTGCCCCTGCAGGCGGGTGATCTCCGCCATCGCTGTGATGGATGACAGCAGACCCTCGAGGTCTAGCAAGTTATCTTTGTGTATCACGCACGACCAGCCACCCGCCTCTTGATGCTTCCACAGCTCGTGCTCTTGCAGCTTGGTCGGCTTGTTATTGACCGTGGCCTTAACCTCAACCGCGATGCTCATGCCCCGGTGGCAGATGAGAACGTCTGGCACGCCACTGCGCCCCATGCCATGTGTCGCCGGGAAGCAATACCACGCGTTGTGGAATTTCAGTATCGCTACAATCTTATCCTTAACCTTTGATTCAGGACCCTTCGCCATTATTTTATTCTCCGTGGTGCCCAATGTTTACAGTCCTGCACGGGGCACCAGCCCTTGCACAACCCTGACGGTTTCTCCGGCCAACGACCCGTGGTCATTGACTGCTCTACGTCTGCCACCGTGGGCAAGTACATAGCCCACAGCTTGTCCTTGTGCTCCCGCAGGAACGTGACCGTCGACAAATCTTGGCCGTCCTTCAACCACACGTACCCCGACACTACCTTGTTTATCTTGGGGTACAGCTCAAATATGGATGCTGCCATGAGGGCCAGCTGCCGGTCGTCGTTCTTGCGCTTGCCGGTCTTGTAGTCAAGCAGCAGGGCGTTGCCGGTGGTCAGGTTGTAGCACCCGTAATCGATGATCGTGCGCACCCTCACAGTCTTGTCGAACCATCCAACGTACTGGTAGTCCGAGTCCAGCGCGATCTGCTGCTCGACCTTGATAACGCCGGTCAGGTTGGCCAGCTTCTTGGCCAGCGCGGACCACTGCACCATGTTGGGTGGCATGGGCGAGCCGAACTGGACGGCCCTCTCGAACGCCTTGTGCACCGCCACGCCCCATTCAGCGGCGGGTCCCTTGAATTCTTCGACCCACGCCTTGGTGACCTTGGCCTCGTAGTACTTACGCGGGCATGATAGGTACAGCTCTAGGGCTGAGTGGCTCCATGCGAATAAAGGTTTCTCGGCGGCCATGTCACTCGCCCTTGACGGGTAGGTACGGGCGAGCCTCGCCGTCCCCGAACAGAGTGATCGACCACGTTTTCTCTGACCCGCTGGTCAGCTCACCCTGTCCCACGATGTCCGCCTTACGCAGCTTGTACATAAGCTGGTAGAAGTAGGTCCGCTTCATGACGACACCGCTCGCCTTGTACACGTACACCATGAGCTCCCGTGTGCTGCAGGGGTCGCCCTTGTTGGCCATGTACGCCATGATCAGGTCGCGGGCCGAGTACCCGTGCCCGGTACCTCCCGGTAATTCCTTAAGTAGTGCGTCCGGTAATTCTTGCGTGCTCATGTTCGTGCGTCTCCGTAAGTTGGTGCGTTCAAGTCTAGGTCACAGTCAAGTGGTAAGTCAAGCCACCAATCCGGCGGCTTCGTGAATATCTCTGTGATGCGTGGACCCATGTCGTCAGAGACGGCGGTCTCCGGCACCAGCCACACCCCTTCATCGTGCACAGTCATGACCGTGCGACTCTGCGGGCTCACCTCTGTAACCAAGTACTCATGCGTCTCGAGCACCTGTCCGATAACAATTGTCTTGGCCAACGACTGGCAAATGTGCTGGAATATTTTGCTCCCCCACAACCGGGATATTTTGCGGGAGGGCCGTCCCTTCCCCCGTGTCCACGTGTCGTACACGTACTGCTGCCGGCCGGTGCCCTCACTAGGGTCGATGTACCGGCGCAGATTCGGGTACGTTATCGGCGGCCCGTCCACGAGCCCTACGCCGGGGCAGCCGGCGATTGTCTTGGGCATCGCCCAAGCAACGTCGCCCATCCATGTATCCTCGATCTGCCCGCGCTCCAGCATCCGCATGACGTGCCCCCACGTATCCCAAGCGTGTTCGATATGGCCGAATGCCGCCCGGTACATGGCCACGATCCGCTCGCACTCCTCCATTGTGAGCTCCACACCCCAGCTGAACGCGGTCCACCGGAACCGATCGGCACCACTGCCGTACTGCAGTGACAGGCAGGCTACCTTGCCCACCGTCCGCTGGGCATCCGTCACATCCCCGACGGCCACGTTGTATATGTGACTGGCGAACGTACGGTACAGGTCGAACGCCGGGTCCGCCATCCGGGCAACCACATCGATCTCCCCGGCAAGGCGCATTGCTATGCGCAGCTCGATGTTCGCCGAGTCGCACACCACCAGTCGGTACCCGGGAGGTGGCAGGATCGCCCTGCGCAGTGGCGACTTCTTGCCTAGGTTCTGCGGGTTGCCCCCGCCGGCCGGGCCACCGCTCATGCGGTGCGTTGTCCTCGCCCCCGACACGTTGAGGTCGACGGGCCACGCGCCCCGGCTGGATACCTCGAGGTAACTCTTGGCCCGTGTCTCCTCGATCGATGACTTGATCCGTATCCTAGCCCGCACCAGCTGGGAGACAAGTGGGTTCTCGTGCAGCTGCATGTCCATGAACGACCGGTCTGTCTTGGCGAATGCCCATGTCTCCTTGTTCGTGACTTCGCTGATCTTCTTCGGGGCCTCCACTCCCAGCGTGGCCAGCAGGGCAGCGAACTGGCCGTTGCTGCGTATCTGCTTGAAGGACTCCGCGACGCACGAATCCAGCATGACTTGCTTCTCCGCCACCTCACTCCGGTACAGCGCGTCAAGCACCAACGGGTCGAGCTCCAGCATGGGGTCGGTGAACATGGCCGTCGTCATCTCGACGAGCCCCATCTCCATGGGGAACTGCTTGAGCACCCCGTAGAATATCTTGTACAGCTCATAGGTGGAGTCGGTATCCCGGGCCGCGTACACACCCAGTGCCTGCATCTGCGCCTCGGTCAGGACACGCTGCCCCTTCACGTCCATCAGTGAGGCCGAGTCCTTCTGCAGGTGCTTGGGTAGGAACTGCTGGGCCAAGTACCACAGTGCCTGCGACTGCAGCGCGTTGCCGTACTGGCCGGCCGCCATCGCCATCGTGTCCCGCCATCGTACCCCCTTCACCCCGAACACGTCGTGGGTGATAAACCCATCGAACTTGGCGTTCTGGCCGATGACCACCTTATCCTCAAATTTGAGGGTCCGTAGCAGGCGCTGCACCCTATCGTGGCCGGCGATCCATATCGATGGCCGGGCGCCGCGCTTGATGGACAACCCGTGGCACAGGAACCTCTCATCCCGGACGTACTCCTCCACGCTCATCTTTTTAAGCGAGTACTCATCATCGTAGTACGTCTCGTAGTCGAAGGTCCACGTGTTGTCGTCGGTGAATACTTTGGATGTGTAGCTCATGGTCGCATGCCTAGCAAAGTCTCCGCCTCGATGGCCGGGCAGATGTCCTGGTTCACACAGAGGCCATGGTTGTCGTGCTTGCACGAGTCCCCGAGGACGTAGGCTTTGAGCAGGCGGTCCAGCACGACGACCTTCTCACTCAGCCGGGCCGTCCTCCCGTGCTCAATGGATAACCGCTGGGTGTGCCTACTGGCAGCGGCGTCCCGCTGCAGGCGGGCCTCGCCCAACCAGCCCTCAAGCTCCAACACCCTCGCCGTCTTGACCGTGGTGAAATGGGACCACTCAAGGTACAGCTGGTCTAGTGTTTCAGTGTTCATCGCGCTTCCCCTTTTTAGGGGCCGGCCATAAGCTGGCCATCTTAGGTACCTTGAACTTACATTGCGTGGCCCGTGGCGCTGCACGGGTGTTGTCCTTACGGGTTCCTTTATTCTCACTTCTAATTCTACGCGTTGGGCTCATACTTTCAGGTCTCCTATTTGTTTCAGGGCCGCCACGGTGTAGTCCCGCTCGGCCTCCGCCGCCGCGGCACGCTCCCGTTGGGCATCTAGCTTGTTCTGCATCTGGACGATCCTCTCCCCCTGCTGGGCCATCCTCTCGTGCGCCGCCTGCAACTGGCCCTTGAGCAGGCCCACCTCCTGCGCGTTGAGCATCATGGACGTGATATCCTCCTCGCTCATGCCCCGGATCACTCTGGGTCTCCCGCTGGCAGCAGCAGCCGCCGGGCCAGCCTCGGGGCATCGTTCAGGTTCGCGAAATCCTGCACCGAGATCGCGCCGATACCCGGCATCAGCTCGTCGAACCCGCGAAGTAAATCCTGCAGGGCCTTCTTCATCAGCACCGTGTGCTCGAGGAGCCGGTCCCGGTCTTGATGTATCTCTGCCGCATCCTCGAGGGTGGGTCCGGTGCCCAGCGGGTATGTCACCGCGCTGTCCCGGTCGTGTCGTTCTTGGATCAGTTGTATCTCTCTGTTGGTCAGCATTGCTCTCTCCGTTTGATTGTTAGTTGGCGGCATTCGAGCACGGCCACCATGAGGGCCTTCCATGCAAACCGGCACAGCATGACACGCGCTCGTTTCCGGCCCGTCGCCTCCATGCGCTCCAGCGCCAACAAGTTGTGCGCCTCCGCTTGTATCTGGGCCTCCTGCTCCCGCACTACGGACTCGATGGGCCCCCTCGTCTCTGGCCGCAGCCAGTGTTTCCTCGAGCCCGGACCGTGGCCCTCCACGGTGACCGCGAAGGCCTCACCCTCCGCGCTTCTCGCCGCGTTCGTAACTCGCTGCGCCTGAACTGCCTCGAGGTCGGCGCCCCACCCGGAGAGCTCCGTCACCCCTTCGGGCTCCACCGGCACGAACATGTCAAAGTGCAGCGCCTCCGGCGCCTCTACCCCCCGGTGCTCGAGGGCATACTCGCCCTCCTCCGCTGGGCCGGGCGCTAACCGGCCGGCGCTGCGGGCGCTCGGGTACGACACACCGTAGAGGAACACCCCCAGCATCTCCCGGCCCGCTACCTTGTACACGCCGCCGGCGAACCGCAGCGCCAGTATCCACCGGTCACCGTCGGGCCCCTCATTCAATGTGATGGCCTCCGACTCGAACAACGAGCCCGGCTTTGCCAAGAGCCAGCTTTGGACCGGGCTGTCCTGATCAGGGTAGTACGCCCGGTCCAAAGCCGGCTGGGCCGTACTCAAGTCCCGCACCCGCTGGGCGAGCTCGTCTGTCTGGCACACGGAGGGGATAGCGTTAAGCAACGCGTCGTTCACGCCCCCGTCGGTGTAGAAAGCCCGCGGGGGCGTCAGTACGATCAACGGCACCGCCCTGTGCTTGCCTGCGTGCTCGAAGGCGCTGCGCCACGGGGACAGGTCCGTCTCAGGGTTGACAATCATATCGTCGGCCCAAAAGGTCGAGAGGCCGCGCCCTGAGATCGCCATCCCAGCCGTACCGTGTGCCATGGCAGCCTCCACGGCGAGCGCCATCGAGTCCGCCGCGTGGCTGGGCTGGCCGGCCTCGCGGCGGGACACCATCCTA
>JGI1221J11331_1000243_pt1 | contig 17707 bp, 18 predicted proteins | sample LakVidmifraction_4_FD_11331 | JGI IMG/M metagenome (IMG submission 11331) | reverse complement strand
AGATAATCCCTTTTCAGGAGCAACCCAACAAATACTGCCAATCCGGTAGAAGTTGACGCATGGGCAGAAAAATACCCAAACCTGCCGCAACGTTCAGCGATATATCGCGCGTATTCCATGACCCCTTCCTGTCTGCAGGGCCTGGGCCGCTCAAATCCATGTTTAAAAACATTTGCCAATTGGTCTGAAGCCGCAATTAATAACGCGATTACAATCGCGGTGATCAATGTTCCTTTAGCCCCGAATTTTCTAAATATCAGATATAACAGGAATACATATAAAGGGATCCAGGTCCATTTATAGGTGATCACTAACCAAAGCGGATCCCAGAAAGGAGTTCCTAAATTGTTTAGGAACAGGTATAATTCCCTGTCCCATTCAATAATTTGTTCCATATTATCTATTATTCATCGTATCGGGAAACCTCGCGGTCGTAAAATTCACTTGCCTGAGTAATTAGATCTTCTGCCTGGGTGGCCAGTTCTTTTTCATCATTTTGGTCAAAATCCTCTAACCACTCCACATCATCGTTTTCAAGGTTGATTATAAATCGGGGATATTCGGTATGAATTACAAAAATAGCATCAGGATAATCGGTGTTATCGCCTAAAAGGAATTTTGGAAAGTCCATAGTATCAAATTTTGTTGTTATTATTTATTTAAAAAAATGCGATTATAATTTCAATGCCATAAAATTACTGATAAGTTCTAGATTTCGGGTTTACTGAAGGACCTTTGCTTAAGGTCAAATTTTTCCTTCAATACAAGTTTCCTGCTCAAATAGTTAAACCGAAAGTACAACATTACAGCCGAAGCTGTTAAGCCGGCAAAAAGCCCTAACCAGATCCCTATAGAACCCAGGTGTTCGGCTTTTCCAAAGTAAATGGAAACAGGAAAACCTATGATCCAGTATGCGACAAAACAAATAAGGGTGGGGATTTTTACATCCTGTAATCCGCGTAAGGCACCTAAAATCACCACTTGTAAACCATCGCTTAACTGAAACAATGCGGCAATAATAAGCAATTGCGCTGCAAGGACTATCACCTCAACATTGTCTATGTAAATGGTAGGCAACCAATTTTTTAGGAGTATAAACCCAATTGCAAAAACTGCTTCAATTAAAAACACCAGTAAAAAAGTAGAAAGCGCGATCCGTCTTAGATCTGAATAATTTTTCAAACCTTTTTGATTTCCAACCCGAATGGTTGCAGTAACCCCCAGCCCCACCGCGATCATAAATGTCATTGAAGCCAGGTTGAGCGCTATTTGATTTGCTGCCTGCGGATTGGTTCCCAATGTTCCCGCCAGAAAAACAGTTCCGGCAAAGATAGCCACTTCAAAAAACATTTGTAAAGCGGAAGGAAATCCCAGGGCCAACAGGCGTTTAAAAATAGCCGTTTTAAATAATTCCTTCTTGGTCCAAATAAAATACCCCTTGAATTTCTTTTTTCTGCGAAGGATCTCCCAAATAAACCAAAGCATAAAGAACCGGGAAATCAAAGTTCCAATGGCGGCTCCTTTAAGTTCTAATCTTGGAAAGATCCAGATCCCATAAATCAATAAATAATTAAATACCACATTTACCACATTCGCGATTAAAGTGGCGTACATGGCATATTTGGTTTGGGAAAGCCCGTCGGCAAACTGTTTGTAAGCCTGGAAGATCATAAGCGGGATCATGGAAAATGCCACGATCTCAAGATATGGGATGGCAAGTTCTACCACCTCCGGTGGCTGATCCAGATAATATAAAATTGGTTTTGCCAGCAGTAGCAGCAGGAACAACAAGATCCCGTTCACCGCGCATAAAATAATGCCATGGTGAAAATAGCTCCTTCCTTCCTCAATATTGGAAGCGCCATTTGCTTCTGCGATTAATGGGGTTATCGCGAAGGAAAATCCGATACCCAAGGATAAGGCGATAAACACCAGACTATTTCCCAGGGAAACTGCGGCCAGGGGGGCAGCGCCCAACTGGCCAATCATAATATTATCCACAAAACCCACCAAAACATGGCCTAACTGCCCCATCATAACAGGGAAAGCGATGCTTAAATTGGTATTGAATTCTTTGGTATAGGCAGATAATTGCAAATCGTAATTTTTGAAGAGCAAAGATAACAGGTTTTGCGTGTCAAGGAATTGAAATCGATTTTAATTTCCTTGCTTAAAACCTCATTCCCACTCCAGGGATTCTTCCTCGCCCAAAAGCTCGTTCAGAATGATAAACTAAACGCTTAAACAAATCAACGAATAAACGATTAAACGGATATAGATGTGTAATTGTTTAGCTGTTGAATCGTGAAGTATCGTTAAAAAGAGGAACAAAGCGATACAGTTATTCCATAATTACAAAAAGATTGCTTCATTTCATTCGCAATGACAATCTAAACAGTTAAACAAATCAACGAATAAACAAATAAACTCTAATAAATTGCTCGTTCAGAATAACAAAAGGATGTTTGTTTATTGTGCCTCACTGGCTTTTATTCCGTATTTATCCACCAAATAGATCAGGGAAGCCATTGTTGCGGCTCCCAATTCCAATTCTCTTTTGTTGATATGCTCGAAAACATCGTTATCCGAATGATGATGATCAAAATAACGCTGGGAATCCGGATGCAGGCCGGCTAAAACCGTAGAACCATTTTTCAATGGGCCAATATCGGCACCACTCCCGCCTTGCTCAAAATAATGGATGAGATAAGGTTTAAACAATGGCTTCCAGCCTACAAATTGCTGAAATTGTTCTTTATTACCTTCAAATGAAAATCCTCTTGGAGTAAAACTCCCTTCATCACTTTCCAGTGCAAAAATGTGATTTTCCTTCTTTTGTTTGGCTACTTCGGCATATTTCTTACCACCACTCAGGCCATGTTCTTCATTCATAAAAAGTACCACCCTTATACTGCGCTTTGGTTTTAAATTCAATTCCTTAAAAAGTCTTAACACCTCCATAGACTGAACTACTCCCGCTCCATCATCATTAGAACCATCACCAAGATCCCAGGAATCCAGATGTCCGCCTACAATGATGAATTCTTCGGGAAATTCGGAACCCGTTATTTCGCCGATGACATTAAAGGACTCCACATCAGGAAATTGTTGGCAATTCAATTTAAAATAAACCTCGGCATCCTTTTTAATTTTTAAAAGTCCGCTTAAATATTCGGCATCGTTAGTACTTATAGCTGCCGAGGGAATACGTTTAGACACAGGCAGATCACCGTAACTCATGGTGCCGGTATGAGGGAAATCATCGAGTCTTAAATTCAAGGAACGTACAATTACTCCAATCGCACCGTATTTTGCAGCTTCGGCCGCACCGGAATAACGCTGATATACTGCTCCGCCGTAGGCTTCAAATGTATTGATCACACTGGCTCTCATAGGGCGGTTGTAAAAGACGATCTTTCCTTTAATCTGTTCCTCTCCGTAGCGGGCAAGATCTTCGATTCCCTGCACTTCTATGACCTGAGCTTTTGCACCTCCGGCGGGTGTAGCAACCGATCCGCCCAAGGCGGTGATATTGATGTTTCGGGTACTTCCGGGTGCTGTTTCCACATAAGCAAATTCCTTGGCGCCCCGAACCCATTTTGGCACCATAACAGGTTGCAACCAAACTTTGTCAAGCCCGAGAGTTTCCAATTCCTTTTTGGTGTACTCAACCGCCCGTTGTGCGCCCACCGATCCGGAAAGCCTGCTTCCAATTTTTAGCGACAGGTGTTCCAGCCAGGAATAAGACTTTCCGTTTAAAAGACTCATATCATAAATTTTTCTGATCTCCAGGGAATCTGTCTGAGCAGGATCTAACTGAGGAAAAATCAACTGGCTAAAAAATAATGCGAGGCTAACTAAAACTATCTTCTTCATTTGGGGCATAAGGTTTTCCTGATTAATATAATTTGACTAACAAAGGTGAAGCTATTTCAATCCTTTTTCAATTGGTCTTTATAATTTTCTAAATTCTTAAATAATTCGGGATCCATCTCGGGTTCCTGAATATCTTTATATTTCAATAATTCTTCCAAAAGTATGCTTGCAATCAAGTATCTTGCTGTAGGTTTATCATCGGCAGGAATCACATACCAAGGCGCGTGGGGCTTGGAAGTACGGTTAAAAGCATCCTGATAATTGTTTTGATATTCGGCCCATAATTTGCGTTCTTTAAGGTCTCCCGGGGAGAATTTCCAGTTTTTATCCGGCTTATCCAAACGTCTCAATAATCGTTCCCGTTGTTCCTCTTTTGAAATATGGAGGAAAAATTTAAATATAATGGTCCCATTTTCTGCAAGATGTTCCTCAAAATTTCTGATCTGTTCAAAACGTTTTTCCCAAAAGTCATCGTTAATGTCGTCAATATCATTCACCCCGGGCAAATTTTCATTCAGAATATATTCCGGATGAACCCGGGTTACAAGTACGTTTTCATAATGAGTACGATTAAAAACCCCGAATTTCCCGCGTGCGGGCAAAGCTATATAATGCCTCCATAAATAGTCATGCTTTAATTCCAGGGGAGATGGCACTTTAAAACTGTGAACAACAACTCCGCGCGAATTAAAATCCTTAAAGACCTCCCTGATGGCACTGTCTTTTCCGGAAGTGTCCATACCTTGAAGACATACCAATACCGAATATTTTGAATAAGCATAAAGTTTATTCTGCCACTTGCCTATATCCACACGGGTTTTTTCAAGATGTTTTTCAATCTTTTTCTTTTTCTTTCCCAAATCGAAAGAAGTGGATGTTTTTTGGAGATTAATATCGCCTTTTACCTTAAATTGTGAATAATCTATTTCTTTCATTTTTAAATATATTCGGTGCTAAATATACGATCTTTAAAAGACATTTTTTATATTCGCCTTTAAATTGAACATCTTGGACAAAGAAGAAATTATTGAGAAGGTTGCAATTTTATTGAAGGAAATTCCTACTTCTTTAGAGGTTGTAATGGACGACTCCAACAGGGACAAACGTTTTCACTATCTGGCTAGCCATATGGTGGAAAAGGCAATTAAAAAAGATGCCCTTATAATTTCTGAAAACGGAAAAGGAATCGCCATTTTGTTTAAAACCAGTAAAAAGGATGACAATTTTTGGAAGAATATTCCTGAACAATTAGGTCTTTTGATACATGTTACCGGTTTTAAGAATGCCCTAAATATATTAAAAACACAAAAATACATCAAACAACAACGCCCCCAGGAAGGGGAATATTTATATTGTTGGTTTTGGGGTATTATAGCCGATGCGAGGGGAGCCGATACACAGGTTGGAAAAGAAATGAAAGATGAATTTTACCGGCAGGCCCAGAAATATAAACTTCCCTTATATGCCGAAACCAGAATGCGACAAAATGCAATTGTATACCAGCGCTTTGGTTTTGAATTATTTAATGAATGGGCTCATCCCAGCGGAGATACCATGTATTTCCTGAGATATAACCCACCTGCACTCCGGAAATAAAATTATTTTTTAAAAGTCTTTATCCTGATAGATCAATTGGTAACAGTTGAATTCCTTCTTCCTACAATTTACTTGCAAAAAGCTGCACATCTTCTTCTGTTATCTCTTCACCGCCTAATATAATAAGCCTTTCCACCACATTCCGGAGTTCTCTTATATTACCGGTCCAGTCATATTTTTTCAAAAGATTGATGGCGCCATCGGTAAATTCCTTTTTATTGGTGCCTTGTTCCTCCGCAATTTTATCGCAAAAAAACTCGACAAGAATTGGAATGTCTTCCCTGCGCTCGTTTAATGGCGGAACTTCAATTAAAATAACCGCCAGGCGATGGTAAAGATCTACCCTGAATTTCTTTTCTTCTATTTCCTTTTTAAGGTCTTTGTTAGTCGCTGCAATTACGCGTACATCCACTTTAATATCCTTATCGCTTCCCACCCGGGAAATTTTATTTTCCTGAAGTGCCCGCAAAACTTTTGCCTGGGCAGAAAGGCTCATATCGCCAATTTCATCCAGGAATATGGTGCCGCCATTAGCAGCTTCAAATTTCCCAGCACGATCTTTAACTGCAGATGTAAAAGCCCCTTTTACGTGTCCGAACAATTCGCTTTCAATTAATTCTGAAGGGATTGCGGCACAGTTTACCTCGATCATCGGCCCGTTGGAACGATTGCTTTTTTGGTGCAGCCAATGAGCTACCAATTCCTTTCCCGTTCCGTTGGGTCCTGTAATAAGCACCCGGGCATCTGTGGGCGCCACTTTTTCAATAATGTCCTTTATTTTTGAAATCGCCGGAGAGTTGCCAATCATTTGGTAGTTTTTACCTACCTTTTTCTTCAGTTGGGTATTCTCCACCACCAGTTTTTTCCTATCCAGCGCGTTTCTAACCGTATTGAGTAAACGGTTCAAATCCGGTGGTTTTGAAATATAATCGAAAGCACCCAATTTCATGGTGTTTACGGCAGTATCCAGATCGCCATGCCCGGAAAGCATAACTACCGGAACCTCAGGTTTTATTTTCCTGATGGCTTCCAAAACTTCTATTCCATCCATCTTGGGCATTTTAATATCGCAAAGAACAAGGTCATACTCGTCATCCTTTATTTTTTCCATTCCCACAAGACCGTCTTCAGCTTCTTCAACCAAATAGGTTTTGTTTTCTTCGGAAAGGATTTTTACAAGTACCCTGCGGATAGCCGCTTCATCTTCAATAATTAAAATTTTTGCCATTATAAGATATTAAATTTGAGACCTGCGCGGCCGTAAAATGAATTTTTATCATTAATTGTAAAAACATTGTCCAGATTAGCATCTCTTAACCTTATATCGTTTATGATGGTATGTCCCCCATAAATATAAAAAGAGATGTGTTTTGTGAAATTGTATTCATATCCCAATCCGGAAAGCAATATTGTCATAGAAACGCTATCAGCTAAAGCGTTTGAACTCGAATTATTCGGGCTTATATCAAAATTGTTCTGAATATTTGCAAAAAATCCGTCCAGGGTAATAAATCCCTGCATGGAATTTTTATCATTAAAATAATATTTCAGGTTTGTTTTTGGAATACCCAGACTATAAGACCATTTAGGATCAAATCGTTTGTAATAATTAATAACGGGAAGGGGATAAGGAATTCCGGTGGTGGTGGAATATTCCAATCCCAAAATTAAACGCGTAGGTTCTATATACCGTTCATCTTCTTTAATTTTAATGAAATAGACCGCACCTGTATAAACCATATCGTCTGAGATAATCGAACTTCGTTCAAAATTGGATGCCATTTTTACGCCTCCTTCAACGCCAAAACGCCAGTCTTCATTTAATTTAAAGGTGTACCCCAGATTAAAGCTAAAAGACTGGAAATTCTCCAATTCAGAAGTATTGAATAACGCAGGATCATCATAATCCAAATTGATGTTCTGATATTCCACACCGGGAATAAGATAGGCCCCATCATCGTTTAGCTTTATCGGGAAATTTACAAAACTCTTGAACCGCCTGAAGGAGTTATCGGAACTGGACTGGGGAAAATAGGTGTATTCAATTCTTGCAAGATCGGTGGTCTGGCTGTGGGCTATGGATCCAAATCCTGCGAGGCACAAAAATAAAAATATTTTAACAAATTTATTCATCGGGATTTGATTTATCAAATGAGGGGTTGTTAGGATAAAACATGTGCACATCCCTTTGTGGGAACGGAATACTGATATTATTTGATCTGAATTTTTGATCTATTTTAAATCGAAGTTGACTTTTTATTTTTGGATCCACAAAACTATCAGTTACAAAAAAATGCAATGCAAAGATCAAGGCTGAATCTCCAAAATCTTCAAAAAGCACAAAAGGTTTTGGTTTTTCAACAATTCCAACTTGATCCATAGCACATTCCAATAAGAGTGTTTTAACTTTTAAGGTATCACTTCCGTAAGCCACTCCTACCTTAACGGCTTCCCGGGTAGTGATGTGGTTTTGGGTGTAATTGAGAATTATATCACTAATAAATTTATGGTTGGGAATAATCATTATTTTATCGTCCCTGGTCAAAACCCGGGTGGTTCTCAATTTAATTTCAATGACCCTTCCAACTCTTCCTTCTATTTCAATGATATCGCCTACCAAAAGCGTTTTGTCAATTATAATAAACAATCCGCCAATCATGTCCTGAAAAAGATCCTGCAAAGCTAATCCTAAACCGACAAAAAACGCCGCAGAGGCTGTTAAAAGTATGGTAATATCAATACCCGCCGAACTAAGGGTAAGAATAACCATAATTAGATAAACCAGGTATTTTATAAATTTAAATATACTTATAAATTTTAGCCTGTCATTCTCCTGAAGTTTCCTGGTCAAAAAAACGCGAATCCCGCGCAGGAAAATACTGGTGATCACAAAAGTGAATATCACAAGTAGAATGAGGCCCATGGTAATTTTTATTTGGTTCCCGCCGCTTTCAAAACTAAGAATGTTTATCTTGAAAAATTCAAGAATATTGCTCCAAATATTTTCTTCTATCACTTCTTTTACCTGGTCTACCCCACTTTGCATAGGTTAATATTTAAGCCATTTATACAACTCCTTATAAGTAGGTTTTTTGCCGTACATCAAAATACCCACTCGATAAATTTTGGCCGCAAGCCATAATACACCAAAATTTGTAATCATAAGAATTAGGAAAGAGATCAACAATTCCCACCATGGAACTCCAAATGGAATTCGCATAAGCATCACAATGGGAGATGTTAAGGGAATCATGGAAAAAATTGTGGCAACTGTACCATGTGGATTTTCAATTACCGTAAAGAAACCCACATAAATACCAAGCATTAAAGGCAAAATTATGGGGAACATAAATTGCTGCGTATCTGTTTCAGAATCTACCGCGGCACCTATAGCGGCATAAATAGCGCTATAGAGGAAGTAACCTCCAATAAAATAACCCAGAAATGCAATAATTAATGAGCCTATAGGCAAATTGGAAATATCCATAATAAGTTGTTGCATTTCATTGGAAGACATTTGCTCCAGACCTTTCTGCGCATGAGACGGCGGAGCAGAAATTAAATCCATTCCCGTAATTGATGCGGCCAAAAACAGCAGTATTGCCCCAAGTACAACCCAAATGGCAAATTGGGTAATGCCTGCTAAAGAAGTTCCCAGAATTTTTCCCAACATAAGATGAATAGGTTTCACTGAAGACACGATAATCTCGATAATTCGGTTAGTTTTTTCTTCTATAACGCTGCGCATCACCATATTACCGTATATAATAATGAACATCATTAGCAGGTAACCTGCGGCACCTCCAAAAAACATCTTGACATAATTGGACATTTTTGAAGTGCGGATGCCTTCAAAATTTTGAATCTGAATATTTACCGGAGTTTCAGCCGATTCAATTTTAGAAATATCCACGCCTCTGGAAATAAGCTCCCGGGTGTTTAATTTTACGGTTAAAATATGCTCCATTTTTTGCAGAATGTCCAGTGAAGGCGATTCTTTTGCAAAAAACCGAACCGATCTTGCCAGTTCAAAATTGTCGTCCATTTCAGGAATGTGCAACAGCCCGTAATATTCCTTTTCCAGTACTAATTTTTTGGCATCTTCCAGGGGAATTGAAGAAAGATCTATAAATTTAATCCCATCGGTATTCTTGAATTCATTCTGGAATACCCCGCTCAAGTCATTTATGGCAATGCTATGTTTTTCACTGTTGTTAAGCGTGGCAAGGTATGCCACCAACATCATCATTCCCACTAAAATAAGAGGGCTTAAAAATGTCATTACAATAAAGGTTTTGTTCCTTACCCTTGCTTTATATTCCCTTTGGATGATGAGCTTTAGATTATGCATTGTCAGTCACGGTTTTAATAAAAATATCATTAACAGAAGGAATAACTTCCACAAAATGGTTTACCCGGGCTTTTGACAATAGGTACAAAAGCAAGTCGTTAGGAGACTCCTCAGGTTTAATTTGAATACTCAATTTAAGATCTTTGGTAATGCTTTTAAAATTAGCTTTCCCCACGCTGAAATTGGCTGTTAATTCTTTTAAAAGAGCTGTTTCGTCTTCAGCAGTCAATCCAACTTCAAAGGTATTGGATTTATATTCCCTTTTAATATCGGCCACTTTTCCATCCAGCAATTTATTACCTTCATGGATTAGCGCCATATATTCGCAAAGCTCTTCCACACTTTCCATTCTATGTGTAGAGAACAGGATCGTGGCTCCTTCATCGCGGAGTTGGAGGATTTCATTTTTAATGATCTCGGCATTCACCGGGTCAAAACCGCTAAAAGGCTCGTCAAAGATCAGTAATTTGGGCTGGTGAAGCACGGTGATCACAAATTGTACTTTTTGGGCCATCCCTTTGGAAAGTTCCTGAATTTTCTTGTCCCACCAATGGGTGATCTCCAGTTTTTTAAACCAGTATTCCAGTCTCTCTTTTGCTTCGGCCTTTGAAAGTCCTTTCAACCTTGCGAGATACAGCGCCTGCTCGCCCACTTTCATAGATTTGTACAATCCCCGTTCTTCCGGTAAATACCCTATTTTACCTACATCATTTGGATGCAGCAATTTTCCGTCTAAATAAATCTTTCCGCTGTCTGGCATGGTGATTTGATTGACTATACGGATCAGGGTAGTTTTTCCAGCTCCGTTAGGCCCTAATAATCCGAAAATACTTTTTTTGGGAATGCTAATTGAAACATCATTGAGGGCCGTAAAATTGTCGAAATTCTTGCAAATATTTTCTGCCACCAGGAAATTGGTCATAAATTTTATTTAGAATGTAAATATATTGAAATAGCCCAAAATCCGTATTATATAAATACTATTTTATCAGAAACTCTTAAATATTCCTTTTTAAAAACAAAAACCCATCCTTAAAATAAATTAAGGATGGGAAAAAAAATTGCTATGAAAAAGAAAAGATATCACCAAATATTATTTAGTGATTCTCAAATATATAAAATATATCCTAAAACTTGCCCTTAAGAAAACATATCTTTTACTTTTTCAAAAAATGATTTATCTCCCTTTTCAGGGTTGGGTTGAAAATTTTCATGGGTTGACATTTTTTCAAAAAAGTCCATTTGTTCGCGGTTTAGGACCTTTGGAGTCCAAACATTTACGTGAACCAACAAGTCCCCTTTCCCATAACCATTCAAATTGGAAATTCCTTTACCGCGCAGGCGTAAAATTTTACCGGACTGTGTCCCTTCATCAACTTTGATACGCACTTTTCCCGTTACGGTATCAATCTCCCTTGAAGTCCCAAGAGCTGCTTCAGAAAAGCTGACATAAAGATCGTAATGGAAATTATCGCCTTCACGTTGCAGGGTGTCATGTGGCTTTTCTTCAATAGCGACAAGTAAATCGCCTGGCACACTGTTGCCGGGAGCATCATTCCCTTTCCCGGTAACCTTTAACTGCATTCCGTCTTCAACCCCTGCCGGGATTTTTATGGAAACATTTTCTTCTCTGGTTATCAGTCCCTGAGCATCCGCATCAGCAGGTTTTTTATCTATTATTTGTCCGGCACCTCCACAGGCTGTGCAGGGAGCAGCTGTTTGCATCCTGCCTAAAATGGTATTGGTAATACGTGTTACCTGCCCCATTCCATTACAGGTAGAACAGGTTTTATAAGTCGTTCCCGGTGCCTGAACTTTTCGTTTGACTTTTATTTTTTTCTCCGTACCGTTGGCAATTTCTTCCAGGGTAAGGCTCACTTTTATTCTTAGATTACTCCCTTTTACACGACGCTGACCTCCGCCGCCGCCGCTAAAGCCGCCTCCACCAAAGCCGCCTCCAAAAATATCGCCGAATTGACTGAAAATATCATCCATGTTCATATCGTGACCGCCAAAACCACCTCCACCACCTTCAAAGGCCTGGTGACCATAACGGTCATATTTGGCCCGCTTGTCTTCATGGCTCAAAATCTCGTAAGCTTCCGCCGATTTTTTGAACAAATCTTCAGACTTGTGATTTCCCGGGTTTTTATCCGGGTGATGCTCTATTGCCTTTTTCCGATAAGCCTTTTTGATCTCGGCTGCAGTTGCATTCTTGCTTATTCCTAGTATTTCGTAATAATCCTGTTTCATCTTGTAATTTTGTAAATTTCTAAAGCGACTATTTCCCTGTCACTACTTTTGGAAAGCGTATGATCCTATCGCCCAGCTTATAACCGCGTTCTACTACATCAACTATCTTTCCTTTTAATTTTTCTGATGAGGCAGGAATTTGTGTAATGGCTTCGTGAACATCGGCATCAAAAGAATCTCCTTTTTTAACATCCATTGCTTCCAATCCTTTATTCTTTAAAGTTTCCTGGAATTTATTATGAATGAGTTCAACTCCCTTAATAAGGTTTTTGTCTTTGGCTTTTTTAATCTCTGTTAAGGCCCTGTCAAAATCATCTAAAACAGGTAACATGGCTGTCATGACATCCTGATTTGCGGTTTTAAACAATTCAATCCGTTCCTTAGAGGTACGCCTTTTATAATTTTCAAATTCAGCAAAAAGCCTTAGAAATTTGTCTTTCTCTTTTTCAAGATCTAATTTCAATTGTTCAACTTCAGAAAGTTCCTCAACCTCCTGCTCTTGCTCCTCCACTTCATCAATGGCATCATCTGATATTTCTTCCGCCTGATTTTCAATAGTTTCGTCCTGATTGATATCACTATTATTATCTCTGGTCTTATTGTTTTTATCTCTATTCATTCTTAGCCGAATTTTGTTTAGTCTGCTAAAGTCAAAATTGTTGCCAATTCTGAAAAATTGTCAAAATGTCACCACAATAATTTAATATATAATTAGGACTGGTTGAAAGCTTAAACCAGTAGTTTCGCGGCTAATAAAAATTTAAATTTTTTAAAATGAAGAAAGCAATCTTTAATCTTTTTATAATTACCGGAATAACTATGGTAACCCTAGGATGCAAGAATGAAAACAAAGAAGCAAATACCGAAGATGCCCGGGAAGCTGCAGTTGCAAATTCCGAAGCATTCGAATTTATGGTAGACACCACTGCTTCTGTAATTGAATGGAAAGGCGAAAAACCAACAGGAACACATACAGGAACAATAAAATTGTCACAAGGTACTTTTAAAGCCAATGACAGCATTGTTGAAAGCGGAAATTTTGTAGTTGACATGAAGTCCATTGAAGTTACTGACCTTGAAGGTGAAGATAAACTGAAACTTGAACGTCATTTAATGGGAACCGTTAAAGGCAAAGAAGGTGACTTTTTTAATGTTGAAAAATACCCTAACACCTCCTTTGAAGTAACCGGGATTAGTCAAAAAGAAGGAAAAACAATGTTGCAAGGGAACCTTACCATGAAAAAGGAAACCAAAAACGTTGAATTCCCAGTTTCTATTAGCCTGAATGGTGATACACTTGAATTAACAAGTGATTCTTTTGTTATAGACCGCACTAAATGGGGCGTTAATTACGGATCCAAATCTGTTTTTGACAGTTTGGGAGATAAATTCATCAATGATGAAATTGAACTTACAATTAACCTGAAAGCTTACAAAGCATAATTACAGGTTTTGAAGCTTTGAGATATAGAGGCTGCCATTGGCGGCCTCTATTTATTAGATGAGATCTTCCAAAGCCTTGATCAATTTTTTATAACGGAATTCATATCCGGCTTTTTCAATTTTATCAGAGCTTACCAATTGACTGGATAACAAAACTGTTGCCATTTCTCCTAAGGCTACCTTTAAAGCAATTGCGGGAACATTGGGCAACCAAATGGATTTGTTTAGTTGATCGGCTATTTCCTTCATCATTTCTTCATTGGTTACCGGATTTGGCGCTACTCCATTGAAAACTCCGCTCAGTTTATTTTCCAAAATGTGAAGAAAGATCCCGGCGAGATCTTCGATATGGATCCAGGATTGCCATTGTTTTCCACTGCCAAAAGCAGTTCCCACATTAAATGAAACAGGATCCTTCAACTTTGGAAAGGCGCCACCTTCTCTTGCCAAAACAAGTCCTATGCGGATCTTGGCAACTTCCATTCCTAAATTCTTGAATTTATCGGCGGAAGCCTCCCAAAGCACCACAACTTCTCCCAAAAAAGAATCGTCTACAGTTTTATCGTCTTCAAAATACAATTTCTCCAAAGAGCTGGGATAAATACCTATGGCACTGGCTGAGATGAAACGGGGAATCTTAAAACCGGAGTTTTTGAGGGTTTCCAACAACAGATCAGCTGATTGGGTTCGGCTTGCTATAATTTCCTTTTTATAACTGCTTGTCCATCGTTTGGCGATATCCGCCCCTGCCAGATGAATGATCGCATCTACATTTTTAAAGCAGTTTTCATCTATTTCCCTGTTCTCTATATTCCAATAAAATCCTTTGTATTCCGGTTGATCTTGTATTTTGTCCTTAGAAGTGGTGAGATAATTAACTTTAATTCCCTTTTGATGGCATAATTTGGTGATATTGGAACCAACCAATCCCGTAGCTCCTGTTATTAATACCCGCATTTTTTCTTGACAAGATAAGCATAGACACTTAGGCTGCGCTATATTTTATTACAGGTTTAACAGCTGTTGTGCTTATTTTTTGGTTGCCCTTAACATTTCCCTTTTCCCCGGAGGCCCTGGAAGCCGTTCAACCTTAAAACCTACCTGCAGCATCGCTCTTCTTACGCTGCCTTTTGCTGCATAGGTTACCAGCACCCCGTTATTCCGGATGGCTATATACATTTTTTCAAATATTGCCTCTGTCCATAGATCGGGTTGGATCCCTGCACCAAAAGCATCAAAGTAGATCAGGTCATATTTATTGACATCATCGATTGCCTGAAAATATTTTTGTTGTTTGGTAAGGTTCAAAAATTCAGAAATGTTTTGAGGGGTTTCCCAAGCAATTTTGTGCATTTTTTCAAAAACCGAAGCCGCCTCCGGTTCCTCCAGCATTTTCGCAAAATTGAGATGTTCAACCTCTTCAGAAGAGACCGGATAGGCCTCTACTCCCGTGTATTCAATTAAAACCTGTTTTTTCTTTGCCTCCTGCCAGGTGACCAAAGCGTTTAATCCGGTACCAAAGCCAATTTCCAAAATTGAAATTTCAGAAAGTTCTTCCCGTTCAAGCACCTTAAGAAGTCCCATTTGGATAAAAACATGGCGGGCTTCCTGAATAGCCCCAAATTTAGAATGGTATTGTTCATCCCATTCAGGGATGTGAATGGTTGTAGAACCATCCTCTGTGATAATAATTTTGCGTTCCAAATTACTCCTTTATAAGTACTCCGTTGGCTTCGAAAGAAAGCGTCCTTTTTGGCTGATCAATGGCTGCGATTTCCTCTTCTGTTTTCCCGCCATCTTTGGCATAATGTTGTTGTTCTTCCACAGAAACTTCGGTGAGATAAGCTTTCCCATGTACCACCACTTCCTTTTGATCAATATCCTTCGGCACAAAAAACCCGTAATCCTTAAATTTCACCATCACATCCTCTTCTCCGGGCAGGTCCAGTTTCATCCAGCATCCTTTTTCTTTACATACCTCGTTAACATTCGTTTTAAAATTAACCTCAACAGTATCCCCAATTTTCAAACCTTGATAACGTAATTCCATTTCAGCAGAAGAAAGGCTTTTTTCAGAGGAAATTTCATCCCCATAAGATAGATAGGCCATTTCCTTAGAAACTTCCTTTGTTTCCTCTTTTTTCAGATTATCCTTATCTTTATTCTTACAGGAGATTAGAGTAAATACAGACAATGTAAGTGCTATTATAATTTTCATAATTTTAAAATTTAGAATTGAATCCAAAGAACCTGACAAATTTACCAAAAGTTCAAAAGTTTCAATGATGATTCTATTATTATTTCGGTAAATTTGCATTCTAAACCAGACATAATGAAAAATAATACTTCCATTAAATTTGATATTATAAAATCCCCGACTACTAAAATTAGATCTGTTGACTTTGAAAATCTAACTTTTGGGGCCACTTTTACAGATCATATGATGATGTGCGATTATGAAAATGGTGCCTGGAAAAAACCTGAAATAAAACCTTACGGACCAATTGAATTGGATCCTTCTGCAAAAGTGTTTCATTATGCCCAGGCGGTTTTTGAAGGGATGAAAGCTTTTAAAGATGATAACGATAAAATCTGGCTTTTTCGTCCCGAAGATAATTTTAACCGAATTAATATTTCCAGCAAGAGGATGGCAATTCCTGAATTTCCCGCGGAATATTTTTTCCCTGCTTTGGAAGCCTTGTTAAAACTGGATCAGGCCTGGATTAAAAAAGGATTTGGAAATGCCCTGTATTTAAGACCTTTTGCAATTGCTACAGAACCGGGAGTTGGAGCTTCTCCATCAAACAAATATAAATTCATGATTATTTGTGCTCCGGTAAAAGGCTATTATAACGGTGAGGTGAGGGTTAAATTTTCGGATAAATTTAGTCGTGCCGCCGGTGGCGGAGTAGGTTTTGCTAAAGCTGCAGGGAATTACGGCGCACAATTCTATCCTACAGCACTGGCCAACGAAGAAGGATACCAGCAAATTGTATGGACCGATGCCGAATCTCACGAATATCTGGAGGAAGCCGGAACCATGAATATATTTTTCAGGATAAACGATACCCTGGTAACTGCTCCCATAAGTGACCGGATTTTAGACGGGATCACAAGAAAGAGTTTGATCACCATGGCCGAGGATTTCGATATTCCGATAGAAATTCGAAGAATTTCTGTGGCTGAAATAATAAATGCGGCCAAAGACGGGACTTTAAAAGAAATTTTTGGGGCTGGAACTGCCGCTGTTATTACTCCCATTCAGGGTTTTGGTTTCAAGGGAGAAAAACTTGAATTACCGGTACTCACCGATTCCTATGCCACATTTTTAAAGGATAAATTGATGAAAATTCAGTACAATCTCGCCGAAGATAAATTTGGCTGGAGATACGAGGTGAAATAGAAGGAAGACGGGAGACTGAAGTCGGAAGACGGTTTTCATTAAAAGTAAAACCCCGCCAGCATTTCAAAAGCCGGCAGGGTTTTAATTTTAACTTTTATCATCCTTTTATTTATTCTATTGTCTTGTTTCTTGATTATTGGTTCTTGGTTCTTTTTTCTTTCTCTATATCCTCATATCTAACATCTCAATTCTACCTTCCAAGAATCTTATCAATATCTGGCCTAAAGTAATTAGGTCCTTTTAAAACCTTGCCGTCTTCACGAAAAACAGGCTTGCCATCTTCTCCCAATTTGCTCATATTGCTCCTTTGGATTTCTTCGAAAACTTCTTCAATTTTAGATTGCATTCCGTGTTCAATTATGGTTCCGCATAAAATGTAAAGCATATCGCCCAGGGCATCGGCAACTTCGGTTAAATCGTTATTATTGGCGGCTTCAAGATACTCCTCGTTTTCTTCTTTCATCAAATTAAACCTGAGCAGGTTCTTGGCTTCCCCTAAATTGACAACGGGAGTTTCGTTGATCCCAAGTCCAAAGGCAGCGTGAAATTCTTTTACCGATTTGATTCTACTTTTCATAGTAACCTAATTTTATTAATGATTTTAAATTTGCTAAATGTCACGCTGTATTATTTTCCATTGGATTGATACAGCGGAATTCTTCTTATAATAGCTCACTCTGTTGCAGGTTCTTCAAAATTTAATAAATAAGTGAGAGTTGTCAATTTCAGAATTGTAAGTTATCAATCTTTCTTAATTTTCTTCCTTCATCTGATTATATCTACTG
>JGI1221J11331_1000241_pt1 | contig 17729 bp, 43 predicted proteins | sample LakVidmifraction_4_FD_11331 | JGI IMG/M metagenome (IMG submission 11331) | reverse complement strand
GCACCATATGTCAGAACTTTGCCGACTTCTAGCGTAGCTAGGGGTGGCAAAAGGTGCATTTGTGGCTTATCTCTATCGAATTTAATCCCTGTCATTATTAAGCCTTTAGTAGTTGTTGTTCTGCTACTGCCTCAGCACCGTGAACTCGTGGTAAGTACCAGTATTGAATATATGCACTCTCAATATTTCCATGACCGCAGCACGCATTCATAATCGGGCCGGGCAGTGTACCAAGGCATCCATCATGGCCCTCAGCAGTTGGCCCTTTCTTGCAATGGATGCAAATCCCTCGCTGACCGCTACCAGACAACTCAGATGTGTGGTATTTCATTCTGGGTAACTCCAAGGTCCTTTGCCGTTACTCTGTATGTCACTTGATGTAACCATTAGCCATTGGTAAAGGGGGTAGAAAACTGAAATCCTTAGTGATTCGTTTTCAGTATCTGGTGCAGTATTCAAAATCCAGGATGCAATGCATCCGAGGCCGTATAATGCCCATGATATGACGTATCTCATTCTGGGCCATTAAACAGGTTTTTTGGAGGGAAAATGCGGAGTACAACATGGCATCTAAATACAGATTGGTACCACTGCCATAGCGTTTCACAGTAAACCTGCCTAAATGGTACTTTATAATAATCTTTCATTTCATTCCTCCTGTTGCGCCGTGAACGGCGTTGGTTAAACTCATTTGGGCCCACTGCCTACTAATTCTTTAATCTCGATAGGTTTTGAGTGTGAAAGAGACGCTTTATTATACGCATACACTCGTGCATCATCTTCATTTTCAGCATGTACTGATACCCATAGGTTTTAATCACGGGGTACTTCAAACCTAAAAGTGAATTTGAATAAGTTAGTCATCCTAGCCACCCTTTTACATCTATAGGTTTTATACTATCAATCTTGATATCTGTATCTCCTCTCCAATCAAAGTTGAAGCCCGAATCTAGTTTCTCTTGTTTAGTGTAGCAAGAGCATGATTCCAGTTCTATACAATGTTCATCTATAGGTAGTCCATCCCAATCCCAACACCAATGTGCTAGTTTTCCTATAAGTATATGATTATACCATCGTAAACAATCTTCGTGCCAGTCTTTACTTAACCCTGTATTCTTTAATACATCCACTGCATCTAGTCCTGCCATTAAAGATCCTTAGTTAATAATAGTAATAATAATATTAATAAGATAATCCCTATTACTGATAAAGCTACCAATTTAGTCCTACTCCTGTATTAATTATATGTAACGCAATTATAACAAATATTACTGAAACCACTATACCTAATATAAAACCTGAAAGTACACTCATTGGAAAGTACCTTCATCATCATCGTCTATCATAAATACTATCATAATTACTAATGATATAACTACCAACATCCACATCATTTTAGTACTCCTTTTATAATTTCTGCTAAACGATTTAATTCCGTAACAACATCATTTGCATCCCGATTAAATGTTCTATCTTCTGGCTCAGTAAGTACACACATAAACCCATTTGGCCCTTTTAAATATGGCAAGTATTCATCTGCGTATTCATCGTCTTCATACACAAGATAATACTCTGATTGTTGGTTATCTTCATTCATCTTCTATCCAATCTCTCAATTTCCGCTATAATTAAAGCTGCTGCTCTAACTAAGTTCTGCCTAGTATCTTTTAACTTCCAATCTTCTAAGTTAAAAGGCCAGTCAGCTTCAACAGTCCCGTACATATAACAGACAGCAGCATTTAATAGCTCTCCATTTACATATTGATCATCATGGGTGTAGTCCCACGCTTCTTGCTCTACTTGTCTTACCCTCTCATCTATAACATCAATACTGGCCTGTGCGTGTGATTTGTATTTAATCATCTTAACCTCCTACAATATTCTGATACAATATGTCTTTTTAAACCTGTTTCACTAGAAATGGCCTGGTAACTTAAACCAGCAACTCTTAGTGTTTTTAATTCGTCTATTAATACTTCCGTAATTATAGTAGGGCTTTTTCTTTTATCTTTTTTAACTATAGGCCCTGCTACATGTGCCCAAGTTTCACCCCTTACTATACTACTTATACTTTTAGCATCCACATTAAATAGTTTAGCTAGTTCTCTTTGATGTACACCTTCTGAGTACTTCTTTCTTATAATTATAATGTCAGTTTCTTTTAGTTTAGAAGCACCGCTATCCTCCCCCCGTCCTGAACCTATAGCCTCAGTTGGGCCCGGTACGTTTTTATATGTTGTACCGTTAACAATATCATAAATAGTTCCTGAGCACACACCTAGTCTTTTGGCCATATTTACTTTAGTCTCTATTTTGGCATGTATAATATGTCGTATATCTTCAACTTCTTTAGCAGAAAATAAAGCTTTTACAGCATCAACTCCCTCAGAAGTATTGCCAGCTTCTCCCCCTGTACTAATATTATATCCAAAAGGTCTAATAGTATTATTAGATTTTATTTCCTCTATTTCTCTGTTCGCTATATAATTTCTGGTGCCACAATCTATAATATCCCAGCAGAAATCCCCTGGAAGGTCTTTTGCTAATTCTTTACTTCCTTGTCTTGTACCACCTAAATGAGCTTTCTTACGCGCTTTTGGGTTATTAGACATTCCTATATACATCTTACCATTATTTAAATTAGTGATTTTATATAGGTATGTTATATTATTACTCATTGACCACGTCAATACTAGCTTGTGCTTGAGACTTACTCATTAATTAAAATTCCTTCAAGGGCTGGAAACTGACCACATGTAATATCCCAACATTGATTTGCTACTTCTCTATGTTCTTTTTGAGTCTCTACAGCACAACGCAATTGGCAATAATGAATCCATGATCGTAAAGTACCATTCATGTACATTCTAGTATGTGTCATACCCTCAGGTAATACAACTCTAGCCTGCTCTTTGGCAATACCTTCTGAAATAGCCCAAGTATATGCTTCCTGTGATGCAGAAATTACGGCTCTTTGATGATCTTCCCATGTTTCAGAAAGGAGATCATCATTAGTTTCAATACTATTCTGTCGGTTTTTTGTGTCCTGTAGACGTGCTTCTCTTATTTCGAAGCTTTCAGAGACTGCGTAACGTTGACTAAACTCTTGGAAACTGAAACTTCTATGTCTAAGAATCTGTCTACCAATATCCCTAGTAGTATTTATTTCCATAACTAAGTTTACCATTTCAAAAGGACTAAAATGCTTATGCTTAGTTAAATAAGCTAAGAGTTTTGATGCTGTGGTTTTATTGTCTTGGTTGGAGGGGTTACTTACTCTAGCAATATAAGCAACTAATTCTTCTGCTGTATCACATTGAGCGATTACAGGGTTTGTAATACCTATTAGTCTTACTGAACTCATTAATTTTTCTCCGCTTAAAATTTAATTCCAATAAATTATTATATCAAAAAACAAGCTACTTGTCAAGATTTATTTTAACCTAAGTCTCTTCTAACCTACGCATTAACCTTTCTGCGCGCGCTGTAACTTGGCGATACCACAACGAATCGCGCCCTTCTATAGCTACTTGTCCCCAGTCTTCCATATCTAATGCCTTTCTCATGTTTTTAAACTTAGATAAACCTTTATACCCTAGATTAAATATCATATTTACTAGTACTTCTTGGACTGTACAGGGCCAGCAATCAAACGCAGGGCCGTATAAGTTTTTACATTTGCGTATAGCTTCATCTAAATCCCATGTAAAACAAAACTCTACCCTGTCCCTACATACATAAGTTCCTATAGGGAGTCCATATTCAATATCTTCTGCAGTTATTAAATGTCCAACTCCAAAAGTCAGATGCCCTAAGTGATCAGGGTATATCTCATAGATGACACCTTCATCTTCTTTTATATCTATACTAAGTCTATTTAGGTTCATTATTTACTGCATCCAATGCTGTTTTATATTCTGTTATTTTTATACTTTGTAAGTTAACTGTTCTGACATAAGCTTTAGCCACATCATCTGGCTTAGACTCTTTAGTTAGTTCTTGTATGGGTGTGACGCCAAATGCTTGCACTTCAGCTGGTAAAGGGCATTGCTCTAGTACTATCTCAGGGACTTTAACTATCCTGTCTACATATATTGTTCTAGTAGCGCAACCTGTTATTAAAAATAATGATAATATTAGTACTAATGTTTTCAATTTTTCAAAGCCTCATTGAGCATATAATTAATTGCTCCTTCACAAGACTGAGGCACTTTAGTTTTTACTATATCTATATCTAATTCAATCGCTTTTTCTTCTAGTTTTAATATATCTGCCTGTGCTTTTACCTGAGCTGCTTTGTACTCTGTATTCTCATCTTGTGTTGATTTTATGTCTTTTTTAAGTGTTTTAAGTTCCTCATCTAACCCTTTGCTGTTAGATATACATACTGCTGTAGCGGCATCTGCTGTACCTAATTTAGTATGTAAGGTGTTATTCGAGGAATAAAGACCTATAGTAATAGCAATCCAAGCAACTATAAAAGCTGCTGCTATGATTTTTCCCCAGTATTTCATGAAGAAACTTAGTGCTGTTGTATACCACATAATCTTTACTCCTAATTCTGAAAGCGAGGGGAGATTTACACCCCCCAGGCTTAGTAATCACTTCGGTAATAAGGCTGATTAAACCTCAGAAGTTTCTAAGCGGCTAGCGCTAAGTACTCCATCTCTTCTTCAAGAAATTCAATTGAGTTTTCGTCAATTATATTGTTTACTTCTTTGAATTATATTAATTCTAATGCTTCCGTATTGCATATTCTAAGTAGTACTGTCCTGCACCGTCGAAGCCATTGCACCCCCATTGGTAGAGGTGGAGGGACTCGAACCCTCGTCCACTACACTATATTACTACTATCACCGAATTTAATGCGAGGTGTTCAACCTCGACTACTCCTTAGACATACATATAGGAGCCATATGCTTTCTAGTTACCGCACGTCTAGTAAGCGTGAATTCTTTTTAATCTATTAGCTAATGCAACTACAGTCCACCCATCTGCTGATTTTTCTTTTTCTACTAAATGATATTGATTAGTTTCTTTTAAGTATTTCTTTGCTTTAGTACATCCCTCTACTGTAAATTTAAACATCTTCTTCCAAGTACTCAAAAAAGCCTTGTTCTTCCATCAAGTCCATTACGTCATTAGCACCTTGATCTTGCCCTTTTCCTAGAGCAGTGTTCCACATCCACATGTTACTACCTACCTGGAAAAGTAGAAACAATAATAATATCTCTGGTCCAATCAATATACTCTCCTATAGAATTAGCTGTTGAAATTCGTATCTACAACTATTATACTAAATTTTTAGTGAAAAGTCAAGAAATATTTTTAGGCTTGTTGAAAATGATACTATTTTAGGCAACGTGCAAAATTTTTCTTGACTTTTTAGGTCAACTGAGTTATACTATTCATATGAAAACATTTAAAGGCAAATCATGGACTAAAGCAGAGAATACGCTTCTAAGAGACTATTATTGGTTTCTTAGCCCGGTAGAAATGTGCGCTATATTGCCAGGGCGAAGCCTCAATGTTATGCGCAAACAAGTACAATTATTAGAACGTAAAGGATGGGATATTAAAAATGCTCTTTGAGCCTATTAAAAATGATTTAACTTTTGAAGAATTTATAGAATTCTATGACCAAGATGTATACACTGCTTATATGGAGACTGGATGCTCATACGAAATGGAATATGAAGATTTTGAGGAGCTAGAGTATCAAGCTTACTTAGAAGCTTTTGGACAGTGGACTAGAGACTCAGTTAAAACTGAGATAGACAAACCAATCCAATTAGAGGCATAGCTTAAAATATTTCTTGACAAGTAGGTTGTTTTTTGATATAATATGTTTCTAGATTGAGAAAACAACCGAATAACTTTAATGGTTTTAGCGCAGGGTACGCAGGAATCTTTTACATGGAATCCGCGCTTGGTTCGAGTCCAAGTAAGACCACCAAATTTAACGCTTGAACAAAGGAGAATAAAATGACATATTAACTATATACACCACAACAGGAGGATATAAATATGGCATTTTACAATAAGTATTCTAATCGTAAAGATTGGAGAAAACACTACCAAGATAGTGATAGTAGGTCTGTAGACTCTAGCTGTCAAAATCACGGAGATTGTCCTTGGTGTATTAGAAAACGTGAATATAAAAATAAAAAAAGAGAACCCATAGAAGTACCAGTACATAAAAGTTATTGTATATATTCGTATGAGTATGATAATGACTACTATAGACACTTTGAACACGATGATTATTTTGATTATTATTGGTGGGACGAGTGGAAACAAGCCAATGGTGGCTGCCGGTCTAATGTGGCAGGGTTAAAATAGTACTGAACCTTAAATGTACTGCCCTCCCAGGGGGCTTATCCTGGGGCAAATTACAACTAAGGATATAATAATATGCAGACTTTTATTCCTTTATATACTTTTGAGGATTGTGCTAGGGTATTAGATTATAGACGTTTAGGAAAGCAGAGGGTAGAGTGTATGCAAATACTCAACGCTATAAAAAAGGGTTCTGGGGGATGGGTTAATCATCCCGCCACTAAAATGTGGAAAGGTTATGAAATAGCACTTCGTCAATATATGCGTATAGTTATTGATGAATGGATTTCACGGGGTTATAAAAATAATATGAGTATCCCCGAGTTAGAGCCTTATAAGTTCCCTTTATGGTGGGGAGATGAACGGGTTCATAAGTCCCATAGAAAGTCCTTATTAGAGAAAGATATAGTTTTTTATTATGAAAACCATGGATGGGAAGATACGCCAGAGATTAACTACTACTGGCCAGTATAATGCCTTCCCGAGGGGCTTATCTCGGGCAATTTCTTAAAGGCGAAAAGGTGGATACACCCTGGGGAGGATACTCCCTCCCCTAGCCAAGTTCCACGGAGTATAGTGATGAAAAAATGTATAAAATGTAAAGAAGAAAAAGAATTAGATAATTTTAGAAAGAATGGCATTAGAGGAGGCGTACAAAGATATAAGTCTCAATGTAAAGCTTGTATGTCTAGTAATGGCATAGGTGAAATAGAGTACCCTATTCTCGAGTATAAAGAGTGTAGTCAGTGTGGGAATACTTTAAAGGTTAAGGAGTTTCCCAAAAATGGACTTAGTGTTAAAGGTCTACAAAAATATAAAGCTAAATGCTCCAACTGTTTTTATAAAACAGACCGAAGGGTTGGAAGGTTAAAAATATATGGTGAGTGCCCTAATTGCTCAAATGAAATAAAAAGTAAAAATAATATTTATTGTAGTAGATCCTGCCATAAAACTTTTGAATATAAAGAAAGAATTAGAAAATGGAAGTTGAAGGAAATAAAAGGACATTCTGGTAAGGCTAATAGTATATCCCCTTGGTTAAGAAGATACTTATTAGAAGGCTCAAATAATAAGTGTTCTAAGTGTAGTTTTGAGGGGTATAATGAGTTGGACGGTAATTCAATATTAGAAATAGATCATATAAATGGAGATTCTTCTAATAGTTTTGAATATAATGTTAGGGTTTTATGCCCAAACTGCCATGCAATGACCCCTACTTTTAGGGCTAGAAACAAGAACTCTAGTAGAATACGCTGAATTCGCATAGTACGGTCGATTGCACGGGTTTTGTAAGCCTGATTCGTAAGAACGCGTTGGTTCGAATCCAACATTCAGCACCAAAAACAATGGCGGGCTATTTGCTGGTGGCAAATGTGCACATTAGAGGTTCGATTCCTTACGCCCGCCAGCTATTATGGAAGTTGAGCTAGTGTGGTCATTTAGCGCTGGTTTGAAGAACCAGATAACTAGGTTCGATTCCTAGAGCTTCCACCATTTACTTAAAATAAAGGATATACATGAAAAAGTTACTATTAGTATTAGCATTAGGTCTTTCATCTGGAAATGCTTTGGCAATAGACGAGTGTTTTACAGGTTCTTGGCATGATTCTAATAACAACCTTGGAGAGGGTATTAACCTTGAAATTCTTCCAAATAAAGTTGTAGGATATTTTTACACTTGGACTGAGGGCAAGCGTAATATGTATACATTGGAAGGTGTTAAGGTAGAGAGCACTGTGCTAATGAATATGCACTCCTCTTACTGGACTGAGGGAAATTATAGAGTAAGACTTCTGGGGGCTTCTGAAATTACTGTATTAGATGAAAATACTATTACCTTTTCATATGAGTTGTTCACAGCCCCTGAATACCCTGATTTTTTCCTAGTACCTCCGTGTACAGAAGATTGTTCTGCAATATATGAATATACTAGGTTAACACAGCCAATTCCTTGCAGCTAAACAGAACATAGGAAACCTGCTTGTGGGTTGAATCCTTTACTGTAGAGAGAATTGGAGGTAAGGTTTCGATTCTCCGCTCCCTTACTATACACAAGCACTAATTTTTAAGGTACTGGCGTTATTGCTAAGGCTAATAACTTAATAGTGTATCCACCAGTTTAAATAGTAATGTGTGACTAGCCTTATTTTTATAGCCTTGTAGTCTAACTGGACAGGCAACGTGCTTCTAACGCGTCAAATGCAGGTTCGAATCCTGTCAAGGCTGCCAATTAAAAATGTGTGAGTGGCTCGAATGATTAGGCAGACGGCTGCAACCCTGACCAATGTCGGTTTGAATCCGACCTCACACTCCAAACATTAAACGGGTGTATCCCAATCGGCAGAGGAATAGGACTTAAAATCCTTTCAGTATGGGTTCGAATCCCATGACCCGTACCAATAAATAGAAGGTGTAGTCCTGTGAAAAGAAGTAAACAAGTAAAGAAGATAAAGAAACTTTTAAAGGGTGATTTGTTTTATACAAGTCAAATTATAGATAACTCTAGTTTTGTAGATTTTTGCTTCTTAGATAAATTTGAAGGTAAAGAGTTTATATGGAACGCTTGCGCTACAACTACTAAGGGTGACTATTACGATATAATTAATAGCGATGCTTTAACTGAAGCATATGAAAAGTACCCTAATCCAGTTGATTATACTTTTGATCAACATTTTCAAGAAGTAGAAGGTGAATTTACTAGATGGGTGGAACCTAACCCTGAATTAGCAGATAAAAGATACCGTTATATGTCTGAACGTATAATAGAAGAACTTAATAAAAGAGAGCTAAAAATTAAGTCATATAATATTGAGGTAGATGAAAGTTATAAGTATGGTATAGGACTACATATTAGACTACCTTTAGAAGGTATAAATACTAAAGATATTACAGATTTTATAAGAAGATTTTTGAAATATGGGAAAGATATGTATAAACATATGTCTCCTACTAAAATTAGCTTTGATGCAGATGATATAGGGGTTTACTTGCCCGAAGGTAGTGAATTCGTAAGATGGAAAGATTTTAACCCTAAATCTAGTGTGGAGATTAAATTTTATGAATAAGTATGATAAGTTATGGCATAAGGTAAATAACTTACTATCTAATTTAAGAGCTGTTAATGCAGTAACTTTAGTGGGTGAATATTACGAACAGTTTGGTAATAAAGCCCCTGCTGAATTAACACAAAGTCTTATTGATAGTTTACAAAAAGATTTAGATGATGCAGTTTAAAGAGTTAAAAAGAGCAGTTATATATAAAATGAAAGATAAAGCCTCAGTGGTGGAATGTATACACTCTAGCCTTAGAAGCTAGCGCCCTTACGGGATTGTAGGTTCAAATCCTACCTGAGGCACCAATACAGATGCTCCTTAGCTTAACAGGCAAAGCATCAGCCTTTGAAGCTGAGGTACCAAGTTCGAGTCTTGGAGGGGCTTCCACAACAAAGGGCATTTAGCCGGTTCGGTCTACGAAGCCGTTATCCGTAATTGGAGCTGAAAATATAGGTTCGATTCCTATAGTGCCCTCCAACTTCTAACCTCCCTAAGGGTTAGCACTACATCCAATCGCTGCTGTATGATGAAAAACTACAGGGCAGCACAAATTTAAGGGTATATAGCTTAATGGTAGAGTACATCCCTGTCACGGATGAAAGTATCGGTTCGAATCCGTTTATACCCGCCAAACAATTGATAGGTAGCTCAGAGGTAGAGCGCATCCTTCATACGGATATGGTCGGTGGTTCGAACCCACCTCTATCAACCATTTAGTAAACAAAGGAAAAATATGGAACAAAGTCAGCCAGGAATTGGAATAGGAGCATTACTATTTGTAACTTTAATAGTACTTAAAATTATGGGATATGTAACAATGTCTTGGTTTTGGGTAATATCATCTATAATTTGGATACCTCTAGGTATCATTGCAGTAGTTATGGCATTTGTGTTAGCAATAGCCAGTATTATGATAGTAGTAGGCTTAGCTGCTGCCATGTTTTCCAAATGAAAGTAACTGTACGCAACGGTAATGTTAATAAGGCATTATCTATATTTAAGAAGAAATGCCAGCCTATAGTAATAGAGACTAGGGAACGTCAGCGTTATACAAAACCAACAACAAAACGCGCTACAGACCATAGGCTCGCAGTAAATAGAGAGCGTAAGCGCCAAGAAGCTAATCCATGAGTAAGTGTATATGTGGGGGTAACTGGAGAGCTTTAATAGAAGAGAACGATCACTTATTCGATACCCGTTACAAGTATACAGATGGTACTAGATACTTATTTAGGGGTATATTGTGGGCTTCATCGGATTTTTACTATGAGATGTTTAACCCTTTAACTGGTACATCAAAGTTACTATCATGCGTAGGTAATATTGAAGGGCATGGATATGTTCAAGTTCATTGAATGTGCGAAAAGGTTTAGCGACCTGGGAGAGCCTATACTCTCCCTATCCAAGTAAGTCTTACACGAGACGATTATGGATAGAACGTGTAATTTATGTAATAAACAATTGATATTAACTGAAGGGTTTCATAAAAATGGGAAAAATACTGATGGAACTCAAAGATATAGATACGAATGTAAAAGTTGTTATAATGCTAAGAAACGTATCTCTTATGAGGAAAAAAGAGATGTATATAAAGAAATTCTTCTAGAACAATTTAAAGTATTATCTTGCAGTATTTGTGGATATGACAAATGTTTTGCAGCATTAGACCTACATCATAGGAACCCTAAAGATAAAGATTATACTATATCTAAAATGAAAACATATTCTGATAAACTAATAAAAATAGAAGTACAAAAATGTGACCTTATATGTGCAAATTGTCATAGAGAGATACATTCAAGGGATAGTGAAGCAGCTGGAGTGGCCGGCGACGTGTCTTGAAAACACGGTATTCAGAAATGGGTTGGGGTTCGATCCCTCCGCTATCCTCCAAACAATGGGAGTACCTGTTGAGGTATCATATGTATGGGGTTTCGATTCCCAGTAACTCCCATCAATTAATAACTCACTGTTCCAATGGTAGGATGCCGGCCTCCAAAGCCGTGCAGTCGGGGTTCGAATCCTCGGTGGGTTGCCAAATAAAAGGTAAAGTATGAAAAACCTAGCAATTTTAGTTTTTGTGTTACTAGCGTCTTGTGGAGATAATTCTATAAAGGAACAACAACTATACACTTGTTCAGTGGAACAAATGGAAATAGTAGAGAAACAAATACAGGTATGTGATGACGCCGGGTATAGAACACATTTATGTTATGCTTGGGCTAAAATAGAGCAATGCACGAAAATGGAGAAGAATGTTGAATAACTGTTATTACGCAGAAGATTATAAAATAGGTAATATGGCTACAAGAATGTTTAAATGTATTTCTTGTGGTAATGAAAAAGCTCTTAACCCAAAAGAGAAAGAGTTTAATTTCATGGAAAATGAAGTAACTAAGGCATGGTCTAAGTTACTCACATCTACAATTTAGGAAGGTTGGCAGAGTGGTAATGCAGCTGGTTGCTAACCAGTACACTTTTAACGAGGTGCGTAGGTTCGAGTCCTACACTTTCCGCCAAACAAGGATAGGAGTATAAAGATGTATTTAGAAATTAGTGGTAGATGCTCGGGTAAGACTACTAGATTGATTAAAGCTGTAATTGTTAAAATTTTAGAAAGTAAATATGGACAGGATATTATAGTAGTTGGTATTAGTGAATGTGTGGCTAAATTCTTAGAGAAAGAAGTTAGTAAAGTCTTACCTTACTATAATAAAGAAGCTGTTAGGTTTATGGGTCAGAGTAGAGTACTTGGAACTTCTTTAGACTTAGAAATACGTGATAGAAAAGCTATATGGTTTTATGATGAATTTGACCGTATGGCTCCAGAAGCAGTAGTTTTAGGTAAATACAATTATTATTCTACTACACCAAAAGAAAGCTTTAGTCCTATTATGTCTAAATTAATAGACTTTAATGGTGGACACTACTATAAAAACACACTTGAGGGAGTAAAAATGATTTCAGCTCATAATGCAAGAGCTAATTCCAATTATGCTAATCAACGTAATTTAGAGGAAATATTTTCAAGTATTACCAGTGCTAGTAATAGAGGTAAATTTTTTATAAAACATGATAAGATTTTAAGTGTTGGAGCGGTTAGAACTTTGAAAACTGAAGGTTATGAGGTAAATAGCACATATATTATGTGGTAAAAATATGGGACGCCCGTCTGGAACGGACGCTGCACTTGCACTGCGGTAGGTAGAGTTCGAGTCTCTAGCGCTCCACCAAACATCACCCACTACAATGGGTAACTGGTTAATCCTTGAGCTTGTAGGCTCGAACCAACCCTCTGCTGAAACCAGAGTGTCATATAGATTAAGGGTGCTTAGGTATAGTCTTGACGGACTGCCATGTTGGAATACTAAGTGTAGATGTAAGACGAGGACTTCGGTTCTCGTCTTTTTTTATGCACGTATGTAAAATGTCGCTGCATTTCCGGATTGGTGTCGGCGCAGCGGCTTTTTCAAGACGAAAAAAGAGGGCCTAAGCCCTCAAGTTTTCTTACCCAATTCATATCCTCTCACAAACTCCTTTAAAGCATTAATATCTGCTCTAGCCCCTCCATCATGTAGGCAACCACTATAAGCAGCGTCTGTATATTTAACAGCAGCGTCACGTGTGGTAGTGTAAATGTGCCTAGCTATTTCTGGAGGGTACTTGACTACACAAGGAAAATTATCTAAGTAGTCACTTTGTTTATCTTCTACTTCTTTATCATAGCTCATTATATTATCCTGTCATTATACCAAAAATCTTTTAAAAGCTTTTTGGTCTGTCTTATAGCCCATGTGATTTCTTGATGTGTTTTAAATTCTGTCATGATAATGATCCCCTTAAATACCTCAAAGCTTCTTCTCTAGATTCTGCTTCGAAAGGCCGTATAACTCTCTGTACAAAAGGATTATCATCACAATCTTCTTGATAATCCATATGATCTCCAAACCAACGCTTACATTGTATAGTACCATTTTCATGTAAGTAACCCCACCACATTAATTTATTCATCTATGTTTACCTGTATTTCTTTTAAGTAGGGTTCTTGATAATTCATTTGGGAATCATCACTATGTGTATCAGTTATAATAGTAACTGAGGTTACGTTCTGCTCTCTAGCACTAAAATATTCTACAAGGATAGTTGCCAATTCTTGCTGGTTTATTGTAATTGTAGTTTTCATATCTACAGGTAGAAGTTCATAACCTTTTGGTAGCATAATTTGCTGTGTGTCAGTTATTTCAAGGGGTATTTTCCAAATTGTGTTCATACTATCTCCCAAGTATATTGAATTTTTATGTTTTCAAAACGCTGCTCAATTGCAGACCAAAAAAGCCCTCCAAATACTAGAAATACTAATATTAGAAGGGCTTTGTTAATCACTTTAGTCTAGGTGATGTAGGGTGGCGCTTAGCACGGTGTGTGCCATGACTTTTAGTTTTAACCCCTTTGCGCCGAAGTTCTTGCATCTGTTCTTTATTATCAAATATTGGTGTTTTCATATTAATTTATATCCCATGTTGTTTAAAACTGTTTCGTGGTCTAAAGTACCTTCCACACTACCACGTAACTCAAACCAATCTAGCACCTTACCTGTCATATTACAAGGAAAGGCAAAGGTTAGTGGCCCCATACCAAAGACTCCAGAGCTTATCATAATATAATCTGTTAAATGCTCTGCCCTTTCCTCATCTGTATAAACCGTAGGAAAGTCTAGATAATAAAATTTAGCGTCTCCTCTATAATTAGCTTCTCCCATAAATGTTGCTGTTTTAATCAAGTTCTTCTCCCAGCCACTTTTTAACTCCAGTATGCTCTGAATATATAAACCATAATATAGCTATATTTGCGAATGGGAAAATACCCATAAATATAGCTTGGATAAGTTCCTTCCTATTCTCTATTAACCAGAATGGCTCTCTATAGTGTACATATAGTAATGAGTAATATATTGTCCAAGTTATTAAACCAAATATTAACATTAATTTGTTCTCTCCTTGTGGTGGTCTGGCAGATATAGTTTTCTCTTTTCCATATATGCTATAACTTCTTCAATGGTGTATGGACGCATATAATCTCCTGTAAATGCTGCCATTTCTTTACTATCAACGCCTACGTCTACACTTTTCCCAAGACCTGGCAGGTTGCCATGACTATGTCCATATAGGTGGATTGCGCCATGGTTAGCTTTGTTCCATACTCGCTGTGCGAAATGATTAAGAACGAAGTTTTTACCGTTTAGCGCCGCTTCGTGGTATCCATTATGAATCTCTTTAACAATACCAGAATTAATAAGATCATCTGCAAGAGGTCCAACCCCTTTAAGCCTTTTATCGTGATTACCTAGAATAATGATAATAGTACCGTTAAGCCTAGATAGATACCCCATAGTTTGCTTATTAGTAGAAAAAGATACATCCCCTAGGTTATATACTGTGTCGTCTTTGTTTACGTTTGCGTTCCAGTTATTTACTAGAGCTTCATTCATTTCCTCTGTGCATGAGTACATGCCACGAGACTCAGGCATAAACCTGATAATATTCTTGTGCCCATAATGTGTGTCTGACGTAAAGTGAATCATTATTTAATCTCTTTGTTTAAACTCGGTATCAAAGGGGACAAAGACCGATGACGGTATGTAGCCACCAGTAAAATCCCCATGTATTGTGTATATCCAGCCGCCTGGAACGCACAGGATGCTAATGTTCTGTTCTTTTTTGTCTGGAAAAAGAATATCGTGCAGTTTCATTGTGTGTAATTCGCTCATTTCAATAACTCCACAGCTTTAGCAATCATACTAGCTGACATAACTTTACCTAATTCCTCTAGTACTGATATGATTTCTTCTAACTCGCTTATACAAGTATCAATTTCTGATTCTACGCGCTCAGATGTATAGGACAACGCTTTTTCAAACACACGGTTTATTTCGTGTTCACGGTCAACAAGCGGATTTGCATAGGCACAATCGGCACACTGCCATGATCGTTTATCGCCCATGTAAAACAGCCCACAATCAGAGCATTCGCAGCAATACTGACCGGGTGCCTGGCCGCCTTTTCGTTCTGTGGTTTCAGTTTTCATTTGTTTAGCCCGTTGTCTATAATGTAATTGCGAATTATGTCGGCCTGTAGAGGGAAGTTGCCGGTGTATCTGATGGATAGTTTTACCAGTTCAGCCAAATGCAACTGAGCCATTTCCAGTTTCACTTTATGCTTAGACAAATCGGTCAAATATTGGAACGCCACACCTTCTAATTTATTGCGCTCAAGTGTCATGTATCCCAGCTTATCCTGCAGGCTGTTATAGTACTGAGTAATTGCGGCGTTACTCTCTGCCCACTGGTCGCGTTCAATCGTCATAGCTTCTAACTTTTGCTCCAAGGTTTGTATAACAAAAGTTTCCCCTCCACATTTACCGCAATAATCGTTTTTTGGCGAAGGTGTGTCTTTACAGCTCGCGTACCAGTAATTATTTTTCAGGTAGTATCCGCAAGTCTTGATGGGCATGTTGGCCTGCGCTGCATCCCAAACAACTCGATGGTCAAGTGTGTGTGTTGTCTCAGACCACTCTTCAAGTGTCTTAACTTTTTTCATCTCATACCGCCATGAGCGTCGATGTACTCAGCCACAAGACTAATAGGTATATAAGGGTAAATTGAGTCAGTACGATCATCCGCTCCCCAGTCACCATCGAAATATTCAGACCATGATTCTGGGGGCGCTTCTGATGGAAAACCAACTTCAACTTGTGACCACGGCCCAGTATCCATTCTGGGAGAGCAATAAAGATATGTACCTGCTTGTACTGATATAGTGGTCCCGTCAGCGCATGTTATGTGTGGTGCAACACTTTTATAAGTATGCGCCCCAATTGTTTTAATTCGTCCCGTTAAATGGTCTTGTAATTTATCTTCTGTGTTCATACTATTTCATCCTTTTCATTTTCTTCAACCATTACTCCAAGTACTTTAGAACCGTCAGATTTACTTTGATACCCGATATGTGCTGTAGCTTTCATACCAACTAATCCTGCATCGTATAAAGCGGATGTAAGGTATTCCATAGCTTCTTCCTGTGTTAAGAACAAAACATTTCTTTCATTTTAGCACGGCCAATATATTCTGATAGAGATTCCATAGCACGGGTAAATGCAATAAGTGTACCTCTAGTTCTACAGAACAAGTCCTTAGTAGAGCAATATGCGTAACCTTCTGCATCTGAAAAGTAATTTTCACTAGAGAACCCATCACGGATAATAAAAGCAGTTTCGTGGCTAAGAGGCATATTTTCGTCCCCGCCATAAAATATCGGTTCATCTGATATATCTGCTAGAGTAGTATGTCTAAGATGACATTCAAATCCATTTTCTTCCAGAATAGCAATCAAGTCGTTAACTGCTGGTAATTTTTGTGATACTTGCATTTAAAATTCCTCATTTATTTTTTCAGTTTAATTATTATAACTCATTGAGCTAGTAAAGTCAAGATTAATTTTCAACGATCTTGCATATAATTGGTTCAAAATACTCAAGCTTTTCTGCTGCTTTTTCAGATAGAGAGTGGCTAGGTATTAGTTTAACCTCCCAACCAGAGGCCAAATCATAGTACACTAAAGCATAAGTGAACCTAGTATTACGAACACCTAAATCTATTTTCCGAACGCCTTCTATGGCAGATTCGCATAAATATAACGTATAAAGAAAAGAGCTTGGGCTAGTACCTTTAGTTACCGATACATCAATAAGCATTAATCACCCCCTATACTTTTTACATTTAGTACACTTCTTAAATAGAATACCATCAATAAGTTCCCAAGACCATTTGTGAATACAGAACCAGCTCATAACCAAGGTGCGGGCTTACTTAATTCTGAATTTATTATATAGTTAACATTCCTTAACAAATTAACTTCATTTCTAAGTTTCTCTAAAGTATTGCGCTCATTATGTGCATGAATTAATTCAAGCGTTTTAACTCTATTACATAATTCCCTGTTCCAAGTTCTCAGCTTTATATTATCCAGTGCTACTCCTTGGTGCTTCGCCTTTAGTTGATTTAACTCTAAGTTTAGACTATCATTTTCGTCTTGCAATTTTAAATATTTCCAATGAGCTGTCATTATACACCTCTCAATACTTCTTTTATCCTGTCAAGCTCGTTTTCTTTATTAAAGAGTTCTGTTTGTAAATCTTTAAATTTACTAGACCAATACCTTTCTCTATTAGAAAAATCCTGTTTTTCTTTTAGCTCATTATTTAACCTATTATTAGCATTTCTAAGGTTGCTCACATTAGACTTTAGCTCTAGAATTTCCTTATCTAGATCTTTCATTTCT
>JGI1221J11331_1000235_pt1 | contig 17791 bp, 14 predicted proteins | sample LakVidmifraction_4_FD_11331 | JGI IMG/M metagenome (IMG submission 11331) | reverse complement strand
CATGTATGAAATGCATGGCAATTAATCATTATTAATGAACGACTACAACGTAGTCGAACAAAGAAATAATAAATCACCCACTCATTTTGAGAAAGAGCCTGATTTATGAGCTCAGAATGGCATGATTGTTTCTCGGTAGATGTTAAAGAGGAAGTTAAAGAACCATCGCGTTGCTTGGTGACGATAGCACTTATATCGCTTGTACGGCTCACAATATTCAAGCCGACGTAACTGTGAAAAATATATTAGCTCTTTTTGAAGCATACAAAGAATATCGTTGTAATATCTGAATATGAATAATCTGTATATCCCCACTATAAATATAGGAAAAAATAATGACAAAACATAATAATTTTGGTTCCAGACGCATCTATTATAACAATTTTGCGTCTCACTTATTAAACGCATACAACCCTAATATGCTTTATCCTGAGTTGCCCAATAGATGGTCTGATGAAGACTGGCGCAGATGTATTGATATGATTGCGTCATTTGGGTTTAACGCATTTGAATTCTGGCTGGTTCCACGCTTGTTTTGTCGTGAAGGCATCAAATCGGAGTTAGGACAGGAGTTCATCCGTCAAATGAATATGCTTATTGATTATGCTCATACCCGTAATGTCGAAGTTATGGCCTTAATTTCATTAGCGACTGTTGGTACGGACTGGCATACTTTCTGTCCCAATGTAAAGGAGGAATGGAATGAAGTTCGGAACTTATGGGATGCTTGGACTAAGGCTCTGCTTGGATTGGATATTGTCAGCATTTTCCCCGGCGATCCTGGAGCTTGCAGCAGAAATGGCTGTACTGCTGAAACTTACATAGACAAATCAATTGAAATAGCACATTTGATTAAAAGAAATATACCAGATGCTGAAATAGAGTTTGGGACTTGGGGACCTCCATTTTTTGGATGGGGGCTTCTGGAAGGTTCCAAAGGCTGGAAAGGTGAATTTGTTCAGGAAGACCAACATACAGCTTGGCGTTTTGATAAAGAGCGTACCGAGCGTTGTATGAATCATTTGCTTAAACGATTGCCGGACTTTCCAGATCCAACCAGTATTGCCATAAACCTTGGATTCAATCCGGATGGTACTCCTGATGGTGACCAAAGCACTATTTACTGGGCCAACGAAATAGCCAAAACTCACCGAATCAATAGTTGGGATTTTAGTCTTACAGAAGGTGAAAATGCTATCATTCCACACTTTCGTTTTGAGAGACTTTTTGAACAGCGTAAACGCGAACGGTTGGCGGCACCATATAACGGTGGTATTTCTTACACAATGACTCCGCTCCTTAATCAGTTGTCGCTGTATGAATCAGCTCAATCATTCTTGAATCCGGATGGAGATTACATTGAAATTGCCGAAACTTTCTGTGAAAAACTGTTTGGCTGTGCTGGTAAAGAATTGGTGCCTTACCTTGAATTATTTGAGGTTATCCCGGATTGGGGAAATCATGTTATTGTTGATATGCCAAAAGAAGAATACCATCAAAAAATGATTGAATTAGTGGATTTATTGCAAAGCTTGACACCTGTTCACCGTGATGACTTCCCTATTCATCCATCCCCTGAAGTTTGGCTTCACGAACACCTTTTTTTTGCAAAACTCTTTAGAGATTTATCGGGATTATCTCCTGATTTTGACAGTCTGCATGAACAATATTGGAATCATGTTTATGCAATTTACGATAAGTTGCCGACACATGTCGACCCCCGTCCTAAAAATGCTACAAATACAATAATCAATTACTTTAGAGGGCTGACAGACAAGCCTGGATTCATTCCCGGTAAATGGAGCAAATAGAGACCGTTCCAATTTGTGTGTCTGAAGCAACGAGCAACGCGAAGACTGAAGTGTCTTTTATTGGATGTTGAAAGTTCGATGTCGGACGTTTATTAATTATTCATTATTAATTGGATGAGTCATGTGTCACAAGAGAACAAAAGCTTTCCTGCCTACTATGGAGTGAGAAATTGTGTACTATACACTTCTTTATTTAGGGACATCTCTTTAGAGACCCACTTCAACGATTTCAATAAGGATGTGCAGGATGACTTGGTGGGCTTCTTGAACATTTTCTGTGTTCTTTGCAGGAACAACAATGTCGCAATCACCCATGCCTTTTAGTTGTCCGCCGTCTTTTCCAAGTAGAGAAATAACCTTCATTTTTGCAGTTTTTGCAGCTTTTACTGCCTTGATAATGTTTTCAGAGTTACCACTTGTGGAAAATGCAACAAAGATATCACCTTCTTGACCTAAGCCTTCTATCTGCCTGGAATATATGCTTTCAAAACCGTAGTCGTTTGCGATGCATGTCAGAGCTGTGCAGTCGGCATTCAAACAAAGTGCTGCAAGGGGTTTTCTGTCGTATTTGTAACGCCCGATTAACTCTTCTGAAAGATGTAGTGCTTCTGCTGCACTTCCACCGTTGCCGGCAGTGATTATTTTATTGCCCGACTTGAGTGCATATGATATCATTTCTCCAGCATTTTTAATTAAATCTATTTTTTCAAGAAGTAGTGTTATTGCCTGTACTGAATTTTCAATACAAGACTCAATTTGTTTTTCTGAGAAGTTTTGCATAATGTCTTTTATTCCTTAATTAGATTGGTAATTTTATTTAGGGTTTCCTGTTCAATTCGTAAATTGCGTATTGATAAGATGTTCTGACATTTTTATCATACTTGAGGTACAATGTTTTTAGTATGTTTTGCCAGAAAAAGCTTGCAGATGAACTTTAATATAAAGTTCATACATTAAACAGTAAGCCCTATCTATTATTCTTGAAAATTATGAGTTAATTATATACTTTTTAGATAAAAAAACAATAAAAATAATTTTAAGATTGAGGGTTATGACTTTGGATGAGTTAGGATATAGAATTTATGAATAAAAACTTTGTACATTTACATTTACATACAGCATATAGCCTATTGGATGGGGCCAATAAGATAAAGGATCTTATGATAAGGGCTAAGGAGCTTCAGATGCCTGCTATGGCTATTACTGACCATGGCGTTATGTATGGTGTAATAGATTTTTATAAGAAGGCAAAGGACGCTGGAATTAAACCAATTATTGGGTGTGAGGCATACTTGACCGTTGGTAGCCGTAAAGATCGAATAAATAAAGGACCGGAAGGGGTGAATCATCATTTAGTACTTCTTGCTGAAACTTTTGAAGGATATCAGAATCTTGTTCAGATGATTTCGTTGGCGAATATGGAAGGGTTTTATTATAAACCAAGAATTGATAAAGAGCTATTGAGAAAGCACCATAAGGGAATTATCGCCCTTTCCGGATGTCTGCAGGGTGAGGTATCATATCATCTGGCACGCGAGGATAAAGAGAAGGCTTTGGCCGCCGCCATTGAATATCGAGATATTTTCGGAAAGGATAATTTCTTTCTGGAAATCATGGATCATAATTTGAAGGAGCAGCGACTTGTAAATTCGCTGATGCCGGAAATTGCCGCAAAGTCTGGTTTAAGAATGGTTGCTACAAATGATGCTCATTATTTGAAAAAAGAGCATGCCAAAGCTCATGATGCTTTGTTGTGTATTCAGACCGGTAAATTGCTTTCAGATGAAAAGCGAATGAGATATAACTCTGATGAGTTTTATGTTAAATCTTATGAAGAGATGTCCGAAACTTTCAAAGAATTTCCTGGTGTTGTTGATATTACAATGGAGATTGCCGAACGCTGTAATGTTGAAATTCCAATGTATTTGCCAGCAAAGGATCTGCATTTCCCTCCTCCTGATATTCCAGAAGGAATGACTGAAGATGAGTATTTTAAGAAGCTTGCTTTTGCTGGACTCAAGAAGCTTTATAATGTCGAAGATCCAGGTAATCCTAAAGATGAGCGTGAACAGGAAATTTTTGATAGGTTTAATCATGAATTTAGTATCATTAAGAAGACAGGGTTTATAAGCTATTTTCTTGTTGTTGCCGATTTTATTAAGTATGCATTGGATCAGGATATACCTGTTGGCCCCGGGCGTGGGTCTGGTGGCGGAAGTATTGTTGCATATGCATTGGGAATCATTTCTATTGACCCCCTCAAATATAAGTTGATCTTTGAACGTTTTTTGAATCCTGACCGTGTTAGTCCTCCTGACTTCGATATTGATTTTTGTCAGGCCAGACGTGGTGAAGTGATTGACTATGTAAAGAATAAGTATGGTGCAGATCATGTTGCCCAGATTATTACCTTTGGTTCACTTGGTGCTAAAACCGTTATACGTGATGTGGGTAAGATCTTAGACATTCCATATTCAAAATGTAATGCACTTTCCAAACTTGTCCCCGAAGACCTTAAGATGACACTTCCTAAAGCTTTTGCAACGTCACCAGATTTCAAGAGGGCTATCGAGGAGGATGAAGACTTTCAGAAAATTATGGAGTTTGCTCCCGTTCTTGAAGGTTTGCTGAGAAATCCCGGCGTTCATGCCGCTGGTGTGGTTATTGGTGAGCAACCTCTTCATAATATTGTTCCACTGAGTCGAGATAAGAACAATGAACCTGTTACTCAGTATGCAAAAGAACCTGTTGAAGATATTGGATTCTTAAAGATGGACTTTTTGGGTTTGAAGACTTTGACTGTTATTAAAGAAGCCATTGATATTATCAGAGAGCAGACGGGTGTAGATATTGATGTCGAAAAGCTTGATATGACTGATAAACCGACTTATGAGTTGTTGAACAGGGCAGATACAGTTGGTGTTTTTCAGCTTGAAAGTGGAGGTATGCGTGACCTTATCAACCAGATTGGTATAAACAATATTGAAGATATGGTTGCTGTTATAGCGCTGTATCGCCCCGGCCCGATGGAGATGCTACCTGACTATATTGCAAGAAAAACTGGCAAAGCTAAGCTAGAGTATGATCATCCGTTGCTTGAGCCAATTCTGATTGATACATATGGTGTTATGGTATACCAGGAACAGGTTCAGAAAGCTGCAAATGTTCTGGCTGGTTACTCTCTTGGAGAAGCTGATATTCTTCGCCGAGCTATGGGAAAGAAAAAACCTGAGGTTATGAAGGTTGAACGAGTAAAGTTTGTAGAAGGCTGTATAAAGACTAATAACATAAGCGAGAGACTTGCTGGTAGTATTTTTGATAATATTGAACGATTTGCAGGTTATGGATTTAACAAGGCTCACTCTGTTGGTTATGGAATTATTGGTTTTAGAACAGCATATCTAAAAGCAAATTATCCTGCTGCATTTATGGCTGCAATTCTTTCAAGTGAAATGGGCAATGCTGATAAACTGCCCGGATTTATTGCAGAGGCTTCTGAAATGGGATGCCCGGTTCTTCCTCCTGATGTGAACAAAAGTAAATGTCGTTTTTGGCCGGAAGCCGATGGCGTTAGATTTGGACTTGCCGGAATCAAGAATGTTGGTGTTGGTGTTTCAAATGCCATCGTTGCAGAACGAGAGGCAAACGGTCCTTTTAAGGGACTCATTGATTTATGCTCCAGATTGGATAGCTCTGTTACAAATAAAAAGTCTATGGAAAGTCTTATAAGATCTGGAGCAATGGACAGCTTTGATGCCCACAGAGCACAGCTGTTTGAAGGTATAGAGTTTGCTGTTGCAAGAGCTGTTGAAAAATTAAGAGACAAAACAATGGGGCAGGCAAACTTCTTTGATTTACTTGATGGTAAAACTGATGAGATAACAGATGATGAGAAAGAAGAGCTGCCTCAGACAGAAATCTGGGCTGAATCAGATATGCTTGCAGCAGAACGTGAGTTGCTGGGTGCGTATATGACAGGACATCCGCTTGTTCAGTATGAACAGGTGCTAAATAAATATCAGGTTTCATCTATTTCTGAAATTTATGAAAAAAAACCTGAAGGTTTTGTTCGTATTGGTGGGCTTATTAATCTGATGACAAAAAAGATGTCTAAGGATGGAAGAAACTGGGCAATCTTGAAACTTGAGGATCTGGAAAAGACAATTGAAGTTCTGGTTTTTGCTGAGACTTTCGAAAAATATTCATATCTGCTGGAGGCTGATGCGACAATTATGATATCGGGAGATATCTCTGCACGAGATGACGAGCCCAAAATAGTTGCACAGGAAATATTGCCAATGGATATGGTGCCAAAACGATATACACAGGAGGTCATCCTGCATATTCCAACTACTTTAGCCTCTGAAGATATTCTGAGAAAAGTAAAATCAATTCTTAAATTATATCCAGGAAATGTACCTATAAGCATATGCCTTATGATACCTACCGGCGAGAAAATTTTTATGTCTGCGGAACAGTCGTGCTATGTTGAACCAATGACAGAATTATTCAGTAAGCTCAAACATGTTATCGGAGAGCAGGGTGTTTTTGTCAGCGTTGACCGTACTCCACCAAAAAAACAAGAAAGAAGTTGGGAGAAAAAGTAATATGAAGATTAATCTAGTTAAAACCGTTTGTTTATTAAGTCTTGTCATATCATTTGTATATGCGCAGGAAGATGGTTCTGCATCTGCAGCAAATAGGGCACAGGCAAAGAGTAATTATCAGAAAAATATAGTGAAATACAAAGGTAATAAAGATTTTCTGGTTTTACCAGGGTTGGTTGCTGACAAGGTCAATCATAAAGTTACAGTTGATGGTGAGGTTACCGAACTCGCAGATGGAGAACCATCTGAGTTGTATGTGATTTATGACAAAAGCTCCCACGGCTATGAAGCTCTTGCATATAGTTTTGCTAGACCTGCTGATATAATGAAAGCTCTTGAGTTTTTGGGTATGAAGCCGGGACAGGCAGTTGATTCGATAAATAGAGTTCTTTGGCCTAAAGGTGAGAGAGTTCTTGTAAGTTTTGTGATTGATCCAAAGAATCCAAAAGAAATTCCTATGAAAGATTTTGTGATTTATACAAAAACAGGAAAAAATCCACAACAGAGACTTTCACAGGTGTTTACGGGATCAGTTATGATAGATGATTTTGATGATTCCAATAAAAAAGTGTTGATGGCAGACTCTATGGATCCATACGGAATTGCTACCAGTTATACAGAATCAGGAAGTATTATGACTACTCCGGACAATGTTTCTAAAGGTCGTGCATATGGCAGTGTTACATCCGGACCTCTTTTGCCGCCTAAAACTACACCAATAACTATTGTGTTGAGACCAGAGTATATAGATGGCAAGCAGCGCATGCAGTACTATGATTTAAATGTAGCTACAAATGGTTTAGGAATAATTGTGTATAACCTAAAACAGAACGATGAAAAATTTAATTCACTTACATTAGATGATTTCTTAAAAAAGATGGTTAATAGCGTAGATAGCGGTCATGATCCATTTGTTAATGTTGAATTCAATAAAAACTTATCTATAGGAACAATTAAAAAAGTTGCCGGATTGATTCAGGAAATTGAAAGCGTTAATGGCATTAGAGTTGATGAACCAACCACTGATGAACCGTTTTTCAAAACTTTTCTGCCCAATGAGCAGTTTAGAAATCGACAGAAAAGATATAGTCAGCCATGTGAACTTTGGCTAAGCCAAACAAATAGTGTTGTTTCTGCAGAAATTATTAAACCAACTGCAACTTATTTAGAAAATCAGATTGAACCTAAAATATCTGTCAAAAAGTTCTCTTTTGAGAATATGAATGAATACAAAAAGATCCTTGATGAAAATTCAGATTCCGAGGTCAAGGTTCTGCTGATTTTTGCACCAAAGGATATGCAGTATAGTAAGGTATATAAATATATTAAACCCATAATCAAAGATTATCCGACAATATACATCTTTACTATCTAGCCGTAAAAAATGCGTAAATTCGAAATTTCGAAAATGCGCAAGTTGTGGAATAGCTTCAGTCTTAGCCCAACGGGTGAAGACTGACTCGAACTTGTGAGAGAGGCTTCAACCATTAAAGATAAACAATAGGGTGAAGCAATGAACGTAGTGAATGGCCTACGAGCGACATCTTTGTAGCCACGGATTTAAACCCGTGGAAAAAAATAACAAAGACAAAGTTTTTCCTGCCCACGGCCGTGTCTTTCATTCATTATTGGATGTTGAATAGCCTGTCCGGCGTAGCTCGTAGAGCGAAGACTGATTCGATGTTGGACGTTCATTCGCTAAACGTAACTCTTAATTCTTAACTCACGCATTTAACCATTTACCGTTTACCCTTTACTTTCCATCCATACCCTTGCGCCACTCATTAACAAGAGTCCACTGCTGATCATCAGCTTTTAGTGGATCAAATTTGCTTGGGTCAAAATGTATATATAAATCTTCGAATAGCTCTTCGTTGCAATCTGGATTTGGCGTGTTGTACTGCACATCATTCTCTTTTCGCCATGCAGCCAGTTCTGAGAGCATGGTAGATACTACATCTGGATTTTCTTCGGCAAGATCCTGCTTTTCTTCCACATCGGAACCTATATCGTATAATTCAACCTTGTTCTCGTCATATAGTTCAACCAAAAGCCATTTGCCATCACGCATAGCACCGCTTGGACGTCCACCCTGATTTGTATAGTGGGGAAAGTGCCAGAAGATTTTGCGGTCGGGTATCGGTTCACCAAGCAATCCTTTAGCAAAGCTTATCCCGTCGATGCTTTGTGGCACTGGTGCCCCTGCAAGTTCAAGAAGAGTCGGAATCCAATCGATATTATTTACTGGTGCATCAATGACTGTGTTTCCCTTGATATGCCCTGGCCAACGAATAATTAATGGAACTCTCTGTCCGCCTTCATAAATATAACCTTTACCGGCTCGATAGGGGCTGTTGTGTGTAACCCTTTCATGATTAGCTTCTGGCACATGAAGGCCACCATTATCGGATGTGAATACAAAAATTGTGTTCTCTGAAATATTTAGTTCGTCCAACTTACCCATGAGTATGCCGATTGTGTCATCCAATGTCTCTATGAGCGCTGCATATACAGGTTCAAAGGCATCTTTATTTTTATCAACAAGATGTTCTTTTGCGGAGTATGGAATGTGTGGAGTGTAATGTCCAAGATAGGCAACAAATGGCTTATCGTCACAGGATTCAATAAACTTTATTGTTTCATCAGTTAATTCGTATTCAGCCTTTCCTCCTTCAGTTTCAGAAGGCGTTGTGCAGCGTCCTTCGCCTTTAAAATATACATGGTCGAAACCATGTTCTTTAGGTCCATATTCTCTGCCTATGTGCCATTTGCCAATAAAACCAGTTGTGTAACCAGCTTCTTTGAAGTAGCGTGGAAATGTTTTTATATCTAATGGAATATGCATCATAATTTCAGGGTGCAGAACTCTTTGGGATGTTTTATCGCCACGACCAGGAAGAAATGTGGTCAAGTGAAGCCTTGCCGGATTTAATCCGGTTAAGAGTCCTGCTCGAGATGCAGAGCATATAGCCTGACAAGCGTAAGATGATGTAAACCGTGCACCTTGTTCTGCTAGAGCATCTAAGTTGGGAGTATTGTGATCGTCTCTGCCGTAGCAGTGTAGGTCGTTAATTCCGAGATCATCGCATAGTACAAAAATTATATTTGGTAATGTCATCTTCTAATCTCTTTTTTATTGTATTTTTCAAGTAATTTATATTTTAGTTCTCGGTATTCAATATTAGAAATGTCACCGTTGTCTCTAAGAATAGTCAACTTTTCAATTTCAGATGCAATAGAGAAATGAGGGGTGTTGCGAGCCGGCTGTATATATACTTTTGTACTCTGATCTGTATCTATCAAAGACCATATAAGAGCCCCAATCCATCCAACAAATGTGAAGCCGGCAAAAAAATTTATTAGAAATATAATCCATTTGAACTGATGACTCCTTGAGAATGCAACAAAGGTAGGAATAAAATATAGGAAGAATATCAGGGCAATTAAAATTAAAATAAATACAATTCCTAAAGAGGAGACAACAACTTCTTCATTTGACATATTATTTATCCTTGTTTATTTGAAGGTTCTGTCAAAAGTTTGCAGGCTGAGCCTGCACCCAATTCTTTGTAAATAAGAGGGATACAGACATTTTTATCTTATCCCTTCCTTTTTCAACATCCAATAACCAACAGCCGTAGCGAAGCGAAGACCGGCTTTAGCATGCCTAAAGCAATGACTGAAAGGAATGGCAACGAATATCCAATATCCAAGGATGGACACTCCGTGGGCAGGACAAAATAAACGGTAAACTGTAAATGGTAAACGGTAAACGATTGTGTTGTTTTACAGCTTATTTATATATATACTGCCAGGGGCATTCTTCAATTCAGCATTTAGCATTCGTCATTTATAATTCTTCTTGCTTTCAGCCCTAAAGTCCTTTGTTATATGCAGTCTATATGTTGTGAATATTCTATTTTTTAATAACATGAACCCACTTGTGGGTGAATTCCATACTTGGACATTGAGTGTTCCGTTTTGGATATTGGATATTCATTTGCCAAGATTAATTTTTCATATTCTTTCATAGAATTTTTGACAGTACCTATTTGTTTTCTACGACAAAGTGTATAGGTTATAGAGTACGGTATACAGTGAAAAAAATTGCAAACTGTAAATGGTAAACTCAGGTGTTGCTTCCACCTTTGCCTTAGTACGGAACGGTGGAGGCGGAACTTGTAATTGACTCAAGCTTGCCAAATAAAGCAAAATATGGCAACTTAATTTGATAAACAAGCAGTAGTTTCTTTAACTAGCTCATCCATTAGTGTTTTAACAGGAACAATTGATTTTACTTTGTACACATTGTGTCCAGCAAAAATAAGAGAGTCTTCCACTGTTTCAGAATGTACAGCATTAAGCATCTGCTTTGCGATGCAGTAAGGAGCTGTTCGTACGTCACAGGTTTTTAAACACTTGTATTTGCATATTATTCTCTTTTTGCCATTAGCCATAAGGTCTTTAATAAATTCTGTCCCCAAGGCTCTACCTGGAAGTCCTACAGGACTTTTGATAATAACAATATCTTCTTCGGTTGCTTCAACATATTTTTGTTTAAATTCTTCTGGCACAGAGCATTCTTCTGTTGCAACAAATCTTGTTCCTAACTGAACGCCTTTAGCTCCAAGTTTAAGGAAACGAGCAATATCTTTTCCATCAAAGATGCCACCAGCTGCAATCACAGGAATAGAAATACCATTTTCTTTCTCATACTTATTTGTTACATCAAGAACTTCTTTTACAATGTTTTCAAGAGCGTTGTCTTCAGGATTTTCAACGTTTTCTTGGGAAAAACCAAGATGTCCGCCTGCAAGAGGTCCTTCGACAACAATAGCATCTGGAAAACGATCATATTTGTTCTTCCATGATTTTATCATAAGGCGTGCAACACGACCGGATGAAACGATTGGAATAATTTTTGTTTTCGTACCTTTGACAAAATCTGGTAACCTCAGAGGCAATCCTGCCCCAGAAATAATGTAATCCGCCCCTTTTTGAGCAGCTGTGCGTGCAAGATCTTCAAAGTTACTCAATGCAACCATAATGTTAACACCGATAACACCATTAGAAAGTTCTCGAGCTTCTTTAATTTCATGAATTAAACCTTCCCGGGAATATTTTATAAAATCCGATTGATCCATCCCTGCTTCACCGCTTAGTCCAACGCTGGCAATGGTTCCACCGCCACCACAATTTGCAACGGCTGCTGCAAGTGATGCTGTTGACACACGAGTACCCATTCCACCTTGAATAATAGGAACTGGAATTTCTAAATCACCAATCATTAAGGAAGCTAATTTCTTTAACATATTTTTTGCCATTTCTTTTATAAATTTAATATAACAACTTTACCATTGATCTAGAGCCTTCTAAATCAAAAGGAATAACTCCGATTTTGTGTTAAAAGGATATTGGGAAAATTTTGCGTATAAATCTTCTCTTACTTTTGCTAATTGTATCATTTGAAATTTTAATGTCAATACAGTCTTCATTTATTCTCCTTTTTTTTGTTGAAATTTGTTGAAATCTAAGCGATGGCATATCTGTCGATTAGCAATTCTCTTTACAGATACCTAGGGTTTCCTGTTGGCTTCGCCGTTCATTCTTTTTTTCCACTATCTAACCATCTAACAAACTAACCCTTAGATTTCTGGTTGATAGCAAGGACGTCGATTTAAACCAATAAAATCAATGAGTCATGTTTTGATTTTTATCTTTTTGGGTGATAAACATGAAATATATATTTTCGACGGTCACCGCCCGTCGCTACAGTAGAGTGTAAGTGATGCCGATGCTAAACTGTAGCGGCGAGTCACCTGCGTGACAGCAAGTAATTATCGTCGAACACTATAAGGTCTCAACCAGAAAAATAGGGAAACTAACCGAAAGAACAACATTATTCTTGAAAATAATATAAGCAGGGTATACTATTCTTTTAATTGAAAACATGATTGAAGAAAACGTTGCCCACGCTAAGGAATACGCGGAAAAACGGTAAAAGGTAAACTGTAAACGGTAAACTTTGGAATGCCGCTGGCAGTATTTATTAAGATAGGTTGCAAAGCAACACAATTTAAATGCTCTGAAGGAGCATCTGATTATAGCCTGGGGTGAGTGCAGCGTAACCCTAGGTAAAAAATAACAAAAGCAAAGGGTTTTTCCTGCCCACGGCAGTGCGACGTAGTAACGTAGTGAATGGACTACTTGTACACTGTGAACTGCAAACTAAAAGAAAGGAATGCAAATGAATTATTCTTTACAAAATGAAGACACTAGACTACCATTTTCTACTAGAAAGGTAGGCAATGCACACAATCAGATTGAGATATACATAATACCTGAGAATGAAAAAGAAGCAGTATTAAAAGAGTTGTATCCATTTGATGATGTTCCTCCTTTAAACGAAGAAAGATTTGATCTACACATGGGTAAAAACTTCATTGTTAAAGATTTTATGGTTACTCGTGAAAACAATATGAATTTTTTAGTTAGTCCATATTATTTAGAAGGTGGTGGTTCTGTAATCGACTGGATGCCGACTAACAATTAATTGTTACTTCTTGATTGATTAAGTCCTTGGTCCTTAGTCATTTGGTCCTCATACGGGACGTAATACTTAACACGATTTTTAAAATAAAAAATAAGGAAAACAATGATAGCAGTAATAGCATCGATAACAGTAAAAGTAGAACAAAAACATAAGTTTATTGAAATTTTCAATAAAAATGTCCCAAATGTATTAAATGAAGATGGATGTATTGAATATGTCCCAATGGTTGATGCACATTCAGGAATCCTCACTCAGGAAAAAGAAGACGCAATAATCACTGTTGTAGAAAAGTGGGAAAGCATTGAAACTCTTAAAGCTCATATCAAAACACCACACATGGATGCATACAGAGAAGAAGTTGCAGATATCGTCCAGCACGTAAGTCTCAAAGTCCTAGAAAAAGCTTAGAATAATGGTTAATTGTTCGTTGTTAATGGTTAATGAACGAGCTTTGCTAGTAGTGTAACGCACGGTTCTAGCTTGTAAGTGAATAGGCAGAGTGGGTCTTTAGTCCTTTGGTCCTTAAGTCCCCGCTTTGCGGGACTAGCAAAGCTAGCACAGGATTTGTGCTGTGCAGGCAGATCATCGCCAAACATGCGTCATGCGTCATGAGTCCTGCGTCACAAAATCCTTATTAGGGCGTAGCCCAAAGGGCAAATGCTGATGTTGGACGCTCATTCTCGATCAACGATTGTCTCTTAACTCTTAATTCTTAACGACCAACGAATAACGAATCTATGCAACTCGAGAATTTAACAAAAGGAAAATTTATCAATAGGTACAAACGCTTTATGGCAGATGTACAACTAGATAACGGAGAAACTGTCACCGCCCACTGCCCAAACTCAGGACGGATGACCGGCTGCTATTCAGAAAGCTGTAAGGTACTGCTTTCGTATCATGACAATCCAAAACGAAAACTTAAATATACTCTTGAGTTAACTTCAAATGAACAAACCTGGATTGTTGCCAATACCAATCGAGCCAATGAACTTGCTTATGATGCAATTGTTAATGGTGAAATACCTGAATTGGCTGGTTATCAGAACTATAGACGAGAAGTAAAATATGGAACAAACAGTCGAATTGATGTGCTCGGCGAGAATGATAATGAAAATTGCTGGATAGAGGTAAAGAGCGTTACCATGCTCAATGATGCAGGTCAGTACTGTTTTCCTGATGCTCCCACAACTCGTGGACAGAAACATCTTTGCGAGCTAATGAAGATGAAGAGTCAAGGCGATAGGGCGGTTATGCTCTTCATTGTCATGCGCGAGGATGGCGATGGAACTTTCTCTCCCGCCGACTTTGTCGACCCCAAATACGCAGAACTCCTTAAAAAAGCTGTTGATGTTGGCGTAGAAGTGCTTGTGTATAAAGCAAAAATCACATATAATTCAATTGAAATAGACAGGAGAATTGTTAATGGTAAATTGTAAATGGTTAATGTTGGAAAAGCTTCCGCAGGTATTTATTTAAATGTTCTCGCACAGAGGCGCAAAGGACGCAGAGAAAAGAATTTGTAGCCGCGTCGCTCCGGCGCGGAAAATGGAATTGTAGGGGCGAGTCACCTGCTTGACAGCAAGTAATCATCGCCGAAAATGGCTGACAGCCCGTAATATAATCTAAGGTAAGCCCTGTGAGAGAAATAACAAAAACAAAGTTTTTCCTGCCCACGGCCGTGTCTTAACGACCAACGACCAACGAATAACGAGTTGATGTTTGAAAGGAAAACAATGATTGAATATAAAAAAGCCGAAACCGGAATGGTTGAAGATGTTGCAAAGTTGTGCAATCTTGTTTTTAGAAAAACAGAAACTCCGGAGCACAATGACATGCATCTGCAATTTCCTTTCCTGCTCTCAGAAGCAAATGCCCATAATCTAATGGTGGCAGTTGATGGCGACAGGGTGGTTTCGCATATTGGCAACTCGTTAACTCCAATGATAATCGACGGCGTTGAGATTCCTTATGGTCAGATTGGTGCAGTATGCACTCATCCCGATTATAGAGGTCAGGGACTTGGAACAGAGCTGCTATTTAACTCTTTCGAAAATTTTAAGGCCAACAATGTCAATATCATAACTATTTCCGGAGGACGCGGTCTTTATCGTCGCAATGGTGCTGTTGATTTAGGTTGTGTAGGGGAATTTGAAATTGCACCACAAAATAGCTCGCATGATGAAATTCAAATTGATTTTTATGAAGGTGGAGAAATTGGTACAGAGCTGATTGATATTTATAATAGGGAATCATCAAGATACAAGCGAACAGCAACTGAATTTCAGATGCTGATTGATGCTATGCCGGTTGCAGCATTTAGACCAATGGCAATAACTGCTGTTGCAAACGAAGCTGGCACGCCAGTTGCGTATGTAAGCGGATTTCATGACAAAGAGAACATCTTTAAGACAATTGAATTTGGTGGCGATGCAGAATCCGTTTTAACTTTACTTTCTGCACTAGCACATAAATTGGATGTGCAACATGCACAGATATCAGTTCAAAATATTGATACAAGATATAAGCACTTTTTGAAGAATGCCAAACTGATTAATATGAGCCATCTGCCTGGAGCAACCTTTATGGTTCTTAATCCAAAAGGACTTTTCGACCAAGTGCAGCCTATTCTGGAAAAACGTGGACTGAATAAAACCTATGCCGAGTTGCCATTGGATCTGTTTTGTGCAGAAGATGATGGTATTGCGATTGCAAGATACTTTTTCGACTCATTCAACATCTTTTATTCAGGCAAAGAAGACCTGAAGGCGCTGCCTTTGATGCTGCCTAATCCTCACAGCTATAATTACATCTAAGCTTGCGTGATTCTGAAAAAAGATTGGCCACAAAGAGCATATGGCGGCCGAGCCACAACCAAAAGAGTTTTAGCGCAGGCACAAAGAGAGAAGAGAAGAGTTTTATCCTCGAACATAAAAAGAGTTAGAGTTCGATATCTATTGTTATTTCATCTTGATTACAGTTTTGCATTTTATTTATATAGTAAGCATTGTTGCAACATCGGCAACCTCATATGGAAGTCCATCAGTATTAATCATGAACTTAACTCTAATGCTAAAATTGCCGATTTGAATGCAGGGATTTGATATTTTTTCATTCCCTCTTCATGGGCTTGGCATGCATTTATTTTACTGCCAGAAAGAAAGTGTATGGGGCATGGACTACTGGCTAAAGAGATACCTTCCATTTTCAAGGCGGCGGCACCAGCACTCATTTGCCCTTTCTCTGGTTTTGCTTTAATCCCAATAACATCTGGAGCTGTATCAGCATAAACTGCCCTTAAAGCTGTTTGAAATGCAACAAGTGCCTCTCTGTCACGTGTGGCTGATAGTTCAAGCTTGTTTTTTGATTGAACTAATAATTTCCCATCTAAACTCTCTACCAAGACGTAAATTAGCTTGTTTGAGCTGAACTCAATTCCTAAAGCTTTCATAAATGTATTTTCCTTTTCAATAGCATATTTGTTGTTGCCTGAAAATTTATTATACCTGTTCGTAAATAATTTTAGTTTTTGTTAATAATCTCAAAGGTAGAGACGCACGGCCATACGTCTCTACTTTTGATTGGTAAATTTATTGAAATAACACTCAATAACTAGATGTAATATAACTAATTATTATAGCATTTGCAACAACTCTTTTGTTTATGCGATATATTTGTTTTTTTGCACATTTTTTACTTAATTTCTATCACATTTTTTCTGTTTTACCACGAAGTTTTAATTCTTTAACTTACGCATTTTCGCTCTTGCGCACTTCTTGTAGACCTATGGCTTCTCAAAATTAAGAAAAATCAAGGATACAAATATAAAATAACATCTTTAATTGACATTAAATATGAACTTGTTAGAATATCAGAAAGTTAGATGACAGAAATATAACAATGATAATTTGTTAGGATATTTTAATGATAATCAAAAGTTGCATGAATGATACTATTCCTCCAAGTGGAATAACCAAAGTAATCCTGAACGACAAGGTCACTACTCCTGCATACCAAAAATCCGTAATATCAACATTGTCAAACAGGAAAATACTTATCCGGAAAAATGGATATATATTTAGTTCATCAATTAGGGAAGATTGCCTTTGCCTTGGTATTTTACCATATTTTATAGAAGGAGAAAGGACTCACCATTATGATATTGATTTGTCTGTTAAAGGAAAATGTATCCTTTTCGGATTTATAAACTCTAATGAAACAATTGCCATTCTTTTCAAGCCTGACAAGGAAACATACAATAATGGGTTTCTTCCGGGAATTGCGGATGTTTTTCGTGACAATTACATACGTTTGGCAAGATTTTTAATCAACTATGGTTTTGCTGAGAATTTCGAACTTGACTTGGCGACAAGGAATATTATGGAAGAATCAAAACTATTTACAGAGACTCCATTAACAGTGAGAGAACTTGCCTTGCAACCTGCTCCTTTCGATATCTAACCCGCATGTTTTACGAAAATCAACAAAAATGCATCTATCGTGTTTGTAACAAAACAGTTAAGACGAATTAACAATCATCTAACGAATTGCTTCTTCTAACCTCGTAAAGCGACTTAGGGCATCCTGTTTAATTCATAACTAACATATTAGTAACTATTAATACGTTGTTTCAACAGACTAAAGTGCAAGTTTTTTAGCTCATTTAGGCTAAAAAGCTTGCAGATGAACCTTAAAACAAAGTTCATGTTTTTTATGAATATTCAATGCGATATCACGCATCTTTTTGCACTGCAATGAGTTACCCCGCCCTTACTTTGTAATTTTTTTTTACAAAGTGAGGGCGGGGCGAAATCATCTTA
>JGI1221J11331_1000234_pt1 | contig 17916 bp, 15 predicted proteins | sample LakVidmifraction_4_FD_11331 | JGI IMG/M metagenome (IMG submission 11331) | reverse complement strand
GACTTGAGAAAAGGCGATTATTCTATGAGTTTGGATCCGGGTAATTATAATGAACGTTTTCAGATTGTATTTCAAAAAGAAAAAATTTCTACAGAAGAACCAGATCTCGACGAAGAAACTGAGGAGGAAATAGAGGAGCAGACTGAGGAGCAGACTGAGGAAGAAGAACAGGAACAGGGAAGTGATGGTAGTTCCGGGGAAGAGGAATTTGTAGACGGGAATATCGAAGTTTTCTATGTGGGAAACCACCGAGAACTGACCATATTAAATCCTGCAAAATTTGAAATCCAACGCGTAGTTATTTATGATATGTTAGGACAAATTATCCAGGAATATCAGAATATTTCTAATGAAAAAGAAGTCCGGTTGCCGGTAAGGAACTTTCCCGCGGCTGTATATGCAATAAAACTTTATTCGGGTAACAAGGAAATTTCAAAAAGCATTATCTTGATAAGATAAAAGGCCGCTTTCATTCAATTGTTTGGATAAATTTTGAGCTTTGAATTTTAAAGGAAGGTGTACCAGCTTTTTGGTTTCATAAAACTCCTCTGAAAAATATTCAGATAAATTATAAATTTTTGCCGTTTTATAATCCTGTAGTTCTTCGTTTAAATCCCCGCCTTTCAAATATAAAATACCGTTTTTAAGTTCGTGACGGCTGGTTTTGGCAATTTTTCCTTTTACCCAATGCACAAAAGTTGGCATTGCAGCTACTGCCCTGCTCACAATAAAATCGTAGTTTCCTTTAATTTCTTCAACCCTTGCATTGGTAGTCATTACATTTTTAAGCTTTAGATTTTCCACTACCTCATCAACGACTTTTATCTTTTTTCCGATGGAATCCACTAAATGAAAATGAGTTTCAGGAAACAAAATAGCCAAGGGTATCCCGGGAAACCCCCCGCCTGTACCCACATCTAAAATCCTGGCATCGGGTTTAAATTCCTGAATTTTAGCGATTCCCATAGAATGCAACACGTGCCGCAGGTATAATTCTTCGATATCCTTTCTGGAAACCACGTTAATTTTCAGGTTCCAATCTTTGTAAAGTTCCTGTAATGCTGCAAATTGGGCAATTTGTACTTCAGTTAAATTGGGGAAATATTTTTTTATCAGCTCCAAATCATTAATTTTTCACAAAAGTAATCAAATTGTTAATTTCACTCACAAATTAAAACAGTGAAAAATAAAGTTTTACCTTTGTAAACTCAAAAAAGGAAAAAATGCAAGTGAACCATGAAAATATACGCTTCTCAAGAATAGATTCCGCAAAGTTTTTTCGTACGCTAAATAAGCGTGTTAATGCGTACTTTAAAGAAAACAACTTGTCAAAAACAGGAAATTGGAAACTCCACATCAAAACTATTGTAATGTTTTGCCTTTTTCTCGCACCTTACTTTTTAATATTAAGCCTTGATATCTCCCAATGGTGGATGCTGTTATTGACAGTTGTCATGGGCGTTGGGATGGCAGGTGTTGGAATGAATATTATGCATGATGGGAACCACGGCGCATATTCTTCAAAAAAATGGCTCAACAACTTCATGGGCAGCACCATTTATATTTTGGCCGGAAATGTATATAACTGGCAGGTTCAACATAACGTACTTCACCATACCTATACCAATATTCCGGGTCATGATGAAGATCTGGATGCCGGAAGAATTATCCGGTTTTCCAACAATGCCAAATGGTTAAAATTTCATAAATTTCAACAATATTATTCGGTCTTTTTATACGGGTTGCTCACTTTTAACTGGGCGCTTACTACAGATTTTAAGCAAACAAAGCGGTATTTATCGCGAAAACTTGCCTACGGAAAACTGCCCAGCCCCACTAAACAGTGGAGTATTCTCGCCATAACAAAATTGATCTATTTAAGCATTTGGATAGTTATCCCAATGCTTATCATCTCAATTGCCTGGTGGAAAATCCTCATCGGATTTTTCGTGATGCACTATACTGCCGGACTTATTTTAAGCATCGTATTTCAGTTAGCTCATGTGGTAAATGAAACCCAAATGCCTTTGCCGGATAAAACCGGTTCCATGAAAAATACATGGGCTATTCATCAATTATTTACTACGGTGAATTTTGCTCCTAAAAATAAAATTGTAAATTGGTTTACCGGAGGCTTAAATCATCAGGTAGAACATCATATTTTTCCGAATATAAGTCATATTCATTATGCTAAAATTGCCGAGATAGTTAAACAAACTGCAAGAGAATGCAATTTGCCTTACAATGAGTTTAAAACAACCCGTGAGGCAATTATCGCCCATTTCAAACATTTAAAAGCAATGGGTGCCAAACCTGCAATTCCAACTTAAATTTATATCTAACCAACCAAAATTCATGCTACCAAAATTATCAGACAGAATTAACAATTTAGCCACTTCACAAACCTTGGCAATGGCTGCCAAAACCCGTGAATTAAGAGAAGAAGGAAAAGATATTATAGGCCTTAGTCTTGGAGAACCGGACTTTAACACCCCGGATTTTATCAAGGAGGCCGCAATTCAGGCAATAAAAGACAATTACAGTTCATATACTCCTGTAGATGGATATGTAGAGTTGAAAGATGCCATTATAACAAAGTTTAAAAGAGACAATGGATTGAATTACTCCCGTTCCCAAATTGTGGTTTCCACAGGGGCAAAACAATCATTGGCCAATATCGCTATGGTAATGTTGAACCCGGGAGATGAAGTGCTTTTACCTTGCCCGTATTGGGTAAGTTATGCCGATCTCATAAAACTTTCGGATGGAACACCCGTTGAATTGCCCACTACTGTAGAAAGCAATTTTAAGATAACTCCCAAACAACTAGAAGCTGCGATCACCCCAAAAACAAGAATGATCTGGTACAGTTCTCCATGCAACCCCAGCGGAATGGTTTATAGCAAAGAGGAACTGCGTGCACTGGCCGATGTTTTGGTTAATTATCCTGATATAATCATTGTAAGCGACGAAATTTACGAACACATCAATTTTGTGGGAGCTCACGCTTCAATGGCTCAATTCGATGATATGTATGACAGGGTGATAACGGTAAACGGCGTTTCTAAAGCATTTGCCATGACCGGATGGAGAATTGGATATATTGGCGCTCCGGAATGGATCGCAAAAGCCTGTACCAAGATACAGGGACAAATCACCAGTGGAGCGAATTGTATCGCGCAACGAGCAGTAATTACGGCTCTGGAAGCGCCGGTGAGCAAAATCAAATTTATGGTAGATACTTTTAAAGAGCGTCGTAAATTGATAATTTCTTTGATGAATGAAATTGAGGGATTTAAAACCCCTGAACCTGAAGGTGCTTTTTATGTTTTTCCGAATATCTCTTATTTCTTCGGAAAAACAATTAAAGGTCATCATATAAAAGACGCCACAGATTTTTCTTTGTTTTTAATAGAAGAAGCCTTGGTTGCAACGGTAACCGGTGATGCATTTGGAAATCCGGATTGTATCAGGATCTCTTATGCGGCGAGTGAGGATCAAATTAGAGAGGCTTTAAAGCGTATAAAATCGGTCGTTTCTGAAGCTTAATGAGTCTTTAAACAATTTATCAGAATACATAATGTAAAAATCAGTTTGACAATCCAAACTGATTTTTGCATTATGTTAATTTTCAGTTTAAATTTTTACCTGTTCCGCCAGAAAAACGGGGTAAAAAGTATCAAAACGGTAAATAATTCGAGCCTTCCTATAAGCATTAAAAAGGCCGACCACCACTTTCCAACCGGAGGAAGAATGTCATAATTATTAATTGGCCCCAAACTACCAAAGGCAGGACCAATATTACCAAGAGATGAAGCGGCTCCACCAATAGCGGTTTGAAAGTCTATTCCCATCAAGGAGAACACAAGTGCCCCAATAATAAAGGCCAACATATACAGAATAAAAAATCCGAGGATGTTAAAAACAATTTCCTTGTTGATTGATTTTCCGTTATAACGCACCTGCAATACGGCATTTGGATGCAAACTTCGTTTAAATTCTATAATTCCGTTCCTAATCATTATAAGATGCCGCATCACCTTAACTCCCCCGGCAGTAGAACCTGCGGATCCTCCAAGGAACATTAATCCAAAAAATAAAACAGTAAGAAAAGGTGTCCACATTGTATAATCTGCACTTACAAATCCGGTAGTGGTTACAATTGAAAGAACCTGAAACAGGCCATGCCGGAAGGCACTCTCAGCTTCTCCCCAAACCATGGGATGGACAACGGAAGATACCGACACATCGGCTTGATAATAGATTATTAACGCTGCTATTGCTGTAAAGCTTGCAATAAAGATGAAATACCATTTAAACTCATCATCATGTAAGACCTTTTGAATTTTTCCTTTAAAAGCAAAATAACTTAAAACAAAATTGGAACCCGCAAAAAACATAAAGATTATGACGATGTATTGAATGACAGGCTGATCATTCCAATATGCCAGGCTGGCATTTTTTGTTGAAAAACCTCCCGTGGAAAGTGTGCTAAATGAATGGTTGATGGCATCAAAAAAGCTCATTCCTGCAACTTTTAACAAAATGGTCTCAGCCACAGTGTATGAAAGATAGATCAACCATAAGCGTTTGGCAGTATCAGTAATCCTGGGTTTTAACTTATCTGCACTGGGTCCGGGGGCTTCAGCGGAAAAAAGCTGCATCCCTCCTATTCCCAAAAGCGGAAGAATGGCTATTGCAAGTACGATAATCCCCATTCCACCTAACCAATGGGTTAAACTTCGCCAAAATAAAATACCCCTGGGAACAGATTCAATATCAGTTAAAATGGTAGCCCCGGTTGTTGTGTAACCAGACATGGTTTCAAAAAAGGCATTGGTAAAATCGGGAATAGCTTCGCTTATAATATAAGGAAGGGTTCCGCTTAGGGCCATAATAATCCAACCGAATGTTACAATGATATAACCGTCCCGTTTCTTGAGTTCCTTATTGTTGCTCCGGGTTGCAAACATTAAAAGTATCCCTGAAAACAGAGTAATAAGGGCCGCGGTAGAAATTTGCAGTGCAACCCCATCATCATAATACCAACTCACCAAAACTGCGGTGAGCATGAAACCTCCATTGAACAGGAGCAGCAAACCCATGATGTGCAGGATGACTTTATAATTCAGTTTTGGCATTATAAAAAGAGTTTTTCTACCTTTTTTATAGATCTTGGAAGGCAGCAAACAACAATTCGGTCACTGGCTCTTATTACAAAGTCTCCAAGAGCAATAAGCCCCTCTCCATCCCGCACAATCCCACCAATAATTGCAGACCGGGGAAAATTGAGATCCTTTATTTTTTTATTGCAAACCTGTGAAGAAGGATTTACAATAAATTCCAAAAGTTCGGCATTCATATTGTTCAACTTGGTCATTGCCACAACTTCACCTTTTCGTATATATCTGAAAATATTATTTGCTGCCAGCAATTTTTTATTGATCAAAGTATCTATTCCTATCGAATGGCTCAAATGAAAATAGTCCATATTTTCAACCAAAGCAATTGTTTTTTTAACACCTTTCGACTTGGCTACCAAACAGGACATAATGTTGGTTTCCGAATTTCCCGTAACGGAAATAAAAGCATCCATTTCGTGAATGTTTTCTTCCTCCAATAACTCCACATTCCGCCCATCGCTGTTTATCACAAGCGTATCAGGCAATTCATCTGCAAGTTCAAAGGCTTTTTCCCTGTCGCTTTCTATAAGTTTAACGTTGAAATTATTCCTGCATAAATCCCGTGCTGTTTTCTTTCCAATTTTGCTTCCGCCAAGGATCATCACATTTTTAATTGTCTGTTTTACTTTCCCGGTAAGTTTATACAATTCTTCTACCCCACTGCTAACTGTGATAAAATAAACCTGATCTCCTTCCTTAAACTGTGTGTCTCCCCTTGGAATTAAGGTATATTGGGTCCCAAATCTTTGAATGGCAATAGGCACAAAATGTAATTTAGGAAAAATTTTAGCTGCTTCCTTTACTGTTTTACCAACAAAAATTGCGGTCCTGGATAACTTAAGGCCAATCATGATCAGCGCTCCATTTTCAAACTCGTAACTATCGCTAAATGCCGATTGATTTAAATGTTGTGATATTTCTGTTGCAGCAAGTGACTCCGGGGATATTAACTCGTCAATTCCAAATTTAACAAATCCTATTTCCTTTTTATTTTCTAAAAATTCGGTGTTTGAAATTCGTGCGATGGTGCGTTTTGCACCCAATTGTTTTGCCAAAACACACACGGTAATGTTGGTAGCCTCACTGGAGGTCACTCCAATGAACAAATCTACATTTTTTACCTGTGCATCTTTTAGGAATGGCAATAGAAGTTGCATCCCCTTTTATAGTTCTGATATCCAAATGGGTATCGGCATAAATTAGATTATCCCTGTTGTTATCAATTAAGGTAATGTCCTGAGACTCATAGGAAAGCAATTTTGCCAAATGAAAGCCAACTTCTCCTGCACCGGCGATTATTATCTTCATATTATACGTTCAGATTGTAATAAAAATCAAAGGTATGATATTTTACACAATTCAATATTAGTGAATATTCAATTAAATCTAAATCTTATAAAGGCTTTAATTCCATATCACCTATCTTTGAAACAAATTTCGCATATGGATAAAAAGATTACCCCTTACAAAAATTCCAAACTCAACAAAAAAGAGCAGGTTGAGCAAATGTTCGATAAAATATCAGGAAATTACGATGAACTTAACCGGGTGATTTCTTTCGGTATAGATGTGTCCTGGCGAAAAAAAGTAATTGATCTTGTCACAGCGACCAATCCAAAAAATGTGTTGGATATTGCAACCGGTACAGGCGATTTGGCCATCAGTTTAGCCAAAACCGGGGCCGGGGAAGTTGTTGGGTTAGATATTTCGGAAGGGATGCTTGAGGTGGGAAGAAAAAAAATTAACGCCGAAAATCTTTCAGAAAAAATCAAAATGATCCAGGCCGATTCTGAGGCTTTACCATTTGATGACAATACTTTTGATGCCATAACAGTAGCTTTTGGAGTACGGAATTTTGAACACCTGGAAAAAGGGCTTTCTGAAATATACCGCGTATTAAAACCAAATGGAATATTTGTGGTGCTGGAAACATCTGTGCCTACAAAATTTATATATAAACATGGTTATAAATTTTATTCCGGTGCAATTCTTCCTGTAATTGGAAAACTATTCTCAAAAGACAAAGTTGCCTATTCTTATTTAAGTGAAAGTGCCGCATCTTTTCCTTACGGAAATCAGTTCAACAATATTTTGCGAAAAATTGGGTTTATCAATGTAGAAGATAAGCCTCAAACATTTGGTGTGGCTACCATATATACAGGATCTAAATAAAAGTATGAAAAAATTTATTGCCATGACAGGGCTGTTGTTGTGCTTTTTCCAGGGGAACGCCCAGTTCTTCTCAGGGGAACGTATTTTAAATAATGAAAATTTTGATAAACAAAGATGGTCCTGGGGTTATTTTTTAGGATTTAATACCTACGATTTCGATTTTGACCTGAAAGAATATTCACCAAATGGTCCTTTTCAGGATAAACAATATAATGTTGAAACAACTATAGGCTTTAATGTTGGCTTGATTGGGAATTTAAAACTGAACAACAACCTGGACCTGAGACTGGAACCGGGGGTGAGTTTTAACCGAAGGAATTTTCAATTACTTAAAGCAGATCAGGGCACCATCAGGGAAATTAATTCCACTTATGTACATATCCCGCTATTGCTGAAATTTTCAGCGAACAGGCTGAATAATTTCAAACCCTTTGTGGTTGGTGGAGTTTCCACTTCCCTCAATTTATCCAGCAATGAAAACAATCCCGACGATAATAGTGCAAATCAGTTTAGAATGACCACCAATACCTATTATTATGAAGTTGGGTTTGGAATAGACCTCTATTTTTATTATTTCAAGTTTTCGCCTTCAATTAGGGGCGTTTTTGCAATTAACGATGAGTTGATTAGGGATAATGACCCAAACAGTATCTATACCGGCAATGTAGAAAAAATGTCATCGCGTGGAATCTTTTTAAACTTCACATTTCAATAGTTCGCTTGTCTCAGGAATTCGCTTAATAAAATAGCGGTAGCTGTGGCCACATTCAAACTTTCTGTGCTTCGGGATTTTCCAAACTGGGGGATATTCAGCTTTTGGGAAACCATTTTTTCAACTTCTTCTGAAATTCCGTTGGCTTCATTTCCTAAAATTAAAATTCCATTTTTGGGGAGCTGTGAAGTATAGATGTTTTCCCCTTTCAAAAAAGTTCCAATTACCGGTTGATCAATATTATTCTTTAAAATCAATTCCAAATCGACATAGGTTATTGTAACCCGGGTAATGCTCCCCATGGTTGCCTGCACTACTTTTGGATTATAACAATCTACCGTATCATTGGAGCATAACAAAGTTTCAATTCCAAACCAGTCACACAACCTGATAATGGTGCCTAAATTTCCCGGATCGCGGATCCCGTCCAGTGCTACAACCAAATTCTTTATTACCGGGAGATGTTCTTCCGGAATTTTAAAAAGTGCCAGAGCGCATTGAGGAGTTATTAACCGACTTATTTTTTTTAATTCCGCCTCATTTATCAAATGTGTTTTTGATGGAGGAGCATTAAAATTTTCCCCGGTTGTGAAAAGTGAATCCAGTTCAAATGGAGAGTTTAATATTTCCCTGATTCCTTTTTTGCCTTCCACAATAAAAAGACCGGATTTTGTCCTGTTTTTTTTTTGCTCAAGACTTGTTATTAACTTAATTTGGCTTTTGCTAACCATGCAAATAATGTATTTTTGAACACTTAATTAATTTTATTGAAACGCCACCCTGCAAAACTATCGTTATTTATTTTAACCCTGGCATTTTTAATTTCCTGCAACGCGGTAAAAAGGGTTGGTAATGATAAATTATTGCTCAGTAAAAATACCATTTATTTAAATGGTGAAAAAAATAAAGAAAACCGTATTCGTAACCAATTATACCAGGAACCCAACTCTAAATTGCTGGGCATTCCTTTAAGTTTACATATCTATAACCTGGCGAAACCTCAACCGGATTCTGCATTTCAAAATTGGCTGTATAAAAAACCTAATCGGAAGGAACGCCTGATCAAAATTTATTCGAAAAAGCAGGTGGTTAAAATGGGAAAATCCTATGTAGGCTTGAACGAATGGATAAAAAGAACAGGAGAAACCCCTGAAATCATAGACTCGGTAATTACTAAAAAATCTATTAACCGATTGAAATCCTGGTATTTCAACAATGGCTGGTTTAATGCTGAAGCTGAATACGAAGTAAAACCTACCCGGAAAAAAAGAGGTGAAATAGATTATCACGTAACTTCGCATCATTCTTATATTGTAGACTCAATCCGCCAAAGAATAGATTCTGAAGTAATTGATTCCCTATACAATGCCTATTCGGAAGAATCAAAAATAAAATCGGGAATCCAATACCGGACTTTAGATTATAATGCTGAACGCGACAGGCTCACAAAACTTTTCAGGAACAACGGAGTGTATTATTTTGATCAGGAATACATCAGTTTTGAAGCTGATACTGTAGATACCAACTACAAGGTCAATACAACGGTTATAGTGAATAACCGCCAGATCTCGGAAGGCGACAGCACAACGCGGGTTCCATTCAAAATACACAAAATAAGCAAGGTGAATGTATTTACTGATTACACCTTTAAAAATCAAAATAAACCGGTAACCGACAGTGCTTTTTATAAAGGTTACAATATTTACAGTTTTGATGAACTGAAATATAAACCCCGCGCTATTACCGATGCCATTTTTATTAAACCGGGAGAGATTTTTAAAGATACCGATAGGACAAGGACTTACAGCAGGATGAGTTCCCTTCGGGTATTTAAATATCCAAACATTGAATACTCACTGGATCCTAGATTCCACCAATACAGATTTGGTGGCCAATATCTTTTTATCTCCACAACCCAAATATTCTTTGGGATTTGATTTTGATCTCTCACAAAGCAATATTCAGGATTTTGGGATTGGATTTGGAGGATCTTTGCTAATTCGTAGCGTTTTCAAGGGTGCTGAAAATTTCGAAATTTCAGGTCGCGGGAGCATTGGTTCTTCTTCTGATGCCGCCCAAGGCAGTTCAAAGGATCGGTTTTTTAATATTTCTGAAATTGGTGCCGATATAAAACTCACCTTCCCGAGGATTTTTCTTCCTTTCAACACGGAGAAATTCATCCCAAAATATATGGCGCCATTTACTTCCCTAAGTGTAGGAGTAAGTACACAGAACAATATTGGGCTGGACAAACAAAATCTAAACGGAATATTAAATTACAGATGGAACCCATCCAGCATCGTGTCCAACAGATTGGATCTCGTCAATATTCAATATGTGCGGAATTTAAATACTGATAATTATTTTAACGTTTACAGGAATACCTATAACAATCTAAATAAAATTATTCAATCCGGAGATGTGGTTACCAATCCTTCTTATTTAAATGAAGAAGGATTATTGATCATTCCCACCGGAGCTGAAAATTTTATTGAGAGCGTGAATCAGAATAATCCTGAAACCTCAGGATTAACAACCGAACAAAAGCAGGATGTGGACAACATAAGTGAAAGAAGGAACCGGCTAACTGAAGATAATTTAATTTATGCGTCTAATTTCACCTATCTCATTAACAATAANGATAATTTATANGATGAAGATTTTTCACGCTTTAGGTTCAAAGTTGAAACCGCGGGAAATTTCCTTTCAGCACTGTCGGCTTTAACCGGTGCCGAAAAGAATGATCAGGGCGTCTACAGCATTGTGGGAGTGAATTTTTCTCAATATGTCAAAACAGAGATCGATTATATTAAACATTGGGATCTGGGGGACAAAAACATATTTGCAGTCCGGGCTTTTGGCGGGGTCGCCATTCCTTACGGAAACTCAAACAGCATTCCATTTATAAGAAGTTTTTTCGCTGGAGGCCCAAACGATAACAGGGCATGGCAGGTTTATGATCTTGGTCCCGGCAGTACCGGCGGGCAAAACGAATTTAATGAGGCGAACATGAAACTCACCTTTAACGCAGAATATAGATACAATCTTTTTGGAGCTTTAAACTCCGCATTTTTTATTGATGTAGGTAATATCTGGAATGTGCTGGATATTGTAGAAGATGAAGACGCTACATTTACCTCATTTTCTGATTTGCAGGATATTGCAGTTGGATCCGGAATTGGCCTCCGATATGATTTCAATTTTTTTGTACTTCGCTTTGATGTTGGATTTAAAACCTACGATCCATCGAGGCCTTTAGGTGAAAGATGGTTTAAAGATTACAATTTTTCCAATGCTGTTTATAACGTAGGGATCAATTATCCGTTTTAAACAAACTAATTTTCTTATTTTTGTAATCTTAAATTTAAATACACAACTATGAGTCACAATATTAAGCCTGGCGTAGCCACAGGAAAAGAAGTCCAGGAGATTTTTAAATATGCGAAAATCAAGGGTTTTGCTTTACCCGCAGTTAATGTTATTAATTCAAATTCAATAAACTCAGTTTTGGAAACTGCCGCCGAGTTAAACTCACCGGTAATCATTCAATTTTCAAACGGTGGGGCATATTTCAATGCCGGAAAAGGTTTGTCCAATGAAAATCAAAAAGCTGCTATAGCTGGTGCTATTGCCGGCGCAAAACACGTTCATGAGTTGGCAAAAGTTTATGGTGCCACTGTAATTTTACATACAGATCATTGTGCAAAAAAATTACTTCCCTGGATCGATGGACTTTTAGATGCAAGTGAAAAGCATTTTGAGCAATTCGGAATTCCTTTATATAGCTCGCACATGTTGGATCTTTCTGAAGAACCAATTGAAGAAAACATGGAGATTTCCAAAAAATATCTTGAACGTATGAGCAAGATGGGAATGACTCTGGAAATTGAATTAGGTATTACCGGTGGTGAGGAAGATGGTGTTGATAATTCTGATGTGGACGATTCAAAACTTTATACCCAACCTGAAGAAGTAGCTTACGCTTACGAAGAATTGAGCAAAGTAAGTGATCAATTTACAATTGCTGCCGCATTTGGAAACGTACACGGGGTTTACAAGCCCGGAAATGTAAAATTAACTCCTAAGATCCTTAAAAATTCACAGGAATATTTGAGTAAAAAGTTTAATGTAGAAAACAATCACATCGATTTCGTTTTTCACGGCGGAAGCGGTTCTACCCCTGAAGAAATTAAGGAATCTATTGGTTACGGTGTAATTAAAATGAATATTGATACAGATCTACAATATGCTTTTACAGAAGGCATTCGCGATTATATGGGCTCCAAAAAAGACTATTTAAAAGCTCAGATTGGCAATCCTGAAGGATCCGATGTTCCAAATAAAAAATATTACGATCCAAGAGTTTGGCTTAGAGAAGGTGAAAAAACCTTTAAAGCAAGACTTACAAAGGCTTTTAAAGATTTAAATAATGTGAATACGTTATAAGTTAATTTAACCATCAGTTTTAAATTTGATTCCAAATTTAAAACTGATTTTTTTTATTATATAAATCCCACAGTTTCAGGCAGAATTAATATTCAAAAACTTGAAATTTGAAATCCGAAATTAAATGAGCTGGTTCAAAAGAACACAAAAAGGAATACAAACTACTACCGAGAATAAAAAGGATGTACCAAAAGGTTTATGGTATAAATCCCCTACCGGTAAAATTGTAGATGCCGAACAACTGGAAAAAAATTTCTATGTAAGTCCGGAAGATGGATACCATGTTCGGATTGGAAGCCCGGAATATTTCAAAATCCTTTTTGACAATAATGAATTTAAGGAGTTTGATAAAAATCTAAGCTCAAAAGATCCTTTAAATTTTGAGGACACCACAAAATATGTGAATAGATTAAAAGCAGCTCAGGAAAAAACAGGTCTTACCGATGCTGTTCGGACTGCCGTAGGAAAATCTAAGGGAAAAGATCTTGTAATTGCCTGTATGGATTTTAAATTTATTGGAGGGTCTATGGGTTCTGTGGTTGGCGAAAAAATTGCTCGCGCTGCAAATTACTCTTTGAAATATAATATTCCTTTACTTATTATCTCCAAATCCGGAGGAGCAAGAATGATGGAAGCTGCACTTTCTCTTATGCAAATGGCAAAGACCTCAGTAAAACTGGCGCAATTGGCAGATGCTAATATTCCTTACATTTCATTATGTACCGATCCTACTACCGGCGGCACCACCGCTTCCTTTGCGATGTTGGGAGATATCAATATTTCTGAACCGGGTGCACTTATCGGTTTTGCCGGCCCCCGAGTGGTTAAGGATACAACCGGACAGGATTTACCCAAAGATTTTCAAACCGCAGAATTTTTAAAGGAGCACGGATTTTTAGATTTTATTACAAAGCGATCAGAATTAAAAAATAAGATCAATCTCTATCTGGATTTGATCCTAAATCAACCCGTTCGCCCTTAAAACTTAAAGGACAATCACACAACTACTTATCACAATAATTTCTTTTTGTTGGAATAAGTATTCATAAAATAATAGTATATTTGCCGCTTGACAGAAAAACTGTCTGTACATAAAAATCATTAAAATTAATATTGGAATGTATTTAACAATTGAAGAAAAACAAGAGCTGTTTGCAAAACACGGAAAAGGTAAAAATGATACCGGTTCTGCTGAAGGTCAAATCGCATTATTTACCCAACGTATTTCACACCTTTCGGATCATTTAAAAACGAACCGCAAAGATTACAATACAGAGCGTTCACTAGTATTATTGGTAGGTAAAAGAAGAAGTCTTCTTGATTATTTGATGAAAAAAGATATCTTGAGATATCGTGCTATCGTTAAAGAATTACAATTAAGAAAATAAATTTAAGGGGCGTATTTTCGCCCCTTTTTTAGTTTCTCTGCTTTAATGTTTTCTTCAGGCCATTCAAACTGCATTCAAGAAAGCTTAAATTATTAAAATGACATTTTGAGAAGTTTCACAATCTGAAATTATCAGGATAATTTTTTAATTGGCCACACAACAACTACACAACAATACAAACTAGTTCGTCATTAGACGAGAATCATTTTATAACACAATTTGCACTGTTGCGAATTGGAATTCAAAACACAAAATATGAAACCAAAAGTTTTTAAAGAGATAATTGATCTTGGAGATGGTAGGGAAATTTCTATCGAAACCGGAAAATTAGCGAAACAAGCGCACGGTTCTGTAGAGCTTAGAATGGGCAAGGCTGTCTTACTATGTACCGTAGTTTCTTCCTATACCCCAACAAAATTTGATTTTTTCCCACTTACATTAGATTACAGGGAAAAATATGCGGCCGCTGGTCGTTATCCAGGCGGGTTTTTCAAAAGAGAAGCAAGACCCAGCACTGAAGAGATTTTAGTGATGCGCTTGGTAGATCGTGTATTGCGACCTTTATTTCCTTCAGACTATTCATTTGAAACCCAGGTGATGATCCAGTTAATGTCTCATGATGATGAGGTTATGCCCGATGCACTAGCCGGATTGGCAGCATCTACAGCTATCCAATTATCTGATATTCCATTTGAAACCCCTATTTCTGAAGCCAGGGTAGCAAGGATTGATGGTGAATTTGTAATTAACCCAACGCGTACTCAGTTACTTGAAGCCGATATCAATATGATTATTGGTGCTTCTGCAGATTCTGTGATGATGGTTGAAGGTGAAATGGACGAATGTAGCGAAGAAGAAATGGCAGAAGCCATCAAATTTGCGCATGAAGCCATTAAAATACAAATTGCAGCACAAATTCGTTTAGCCGAAGCATTTGGTAAAAAACAACCCCGTGAGTACGATAAAGCACGTACTAACGAAGAGATAAAAAATAAAATTCACGCTGCGTCATTCCAAAAGAATTACGATATCGCAAAAGGCGGATTAGGAAAAAAAGAACGCACCGAAGCATTTTCAGCTTTAAAAGACGAGGTAAAAGCTTTGTTTACTGAAGAAGAATTGGCAGAAAATGGCGATTTGGTTTCCAAATATTACAATCAGGTTCAAAAAGAAGCTGTTAGGGAACTTACCTTAAAAGAAGGTCTTAGACTGGACGGTAGGAAAACAGATGAAATTCGTCCAATCTGGACTGAAGTTGATTACTTACCTTCTACCCATGGATCGGCTATTTTTACCCGTGGTGAAACACAAGCCCTTGCTACCGTAACTTTAGGTACTTCAAGACAAGCAAGCCAGGTTGATAGTCCAACCTACCAGGGTGAAGAAACTTTTTACCTACATTATAATTTTCCCCCATTTTGTACAGGAGAAGCCTACCCGTTAAGGGGGACTTCAAGACGTGAAATTGGACACGGAAATCTGGCACAACGCGCCTTAAAAGGAATGATCCCTGCAGATTGTCCTTATACTGTGCGTGTAGTATCTGAAGTTTTGGAATCTAACGGTTCATCTTCCATGGCTACTGTATGCGCAGGAACTATGGCATTGATGGACGCCGGGATCAAAATGAAAAAACCGGTTTCAGGAATCGCAATGGGATTGATCTCCCGGGGTGATGAGTACGCCGTTCTTTCTGATATTTTAGGTGATGAAGATCACCTGGGAGATATGGACTTTAAAGTAACCGGAACTGAAGATGGTATCACTGCTTGCCAGATGGACATCAAGGTGAAAGGACTTTCTTACGAAATTTTGGTGAATGCACTAAAACAAGCACGTGAAGGAAGATTACACATATTGGGAATATTAAAAGAAGCCATTCCCGCACCTAACGAAAGTGTAAAATCATACGCTCCAAAAATGATATCCCTTACTATTCCTCAGGAATTTATTGGTGCTTTAATTGGACCAGGTGGAAAAGTGATCCAGGAATTACAAAAATCTACCGGGACTGAAATCGTTATCAACGAAGTAAATGAACAGGGAGTTGTTGAAATTCTTGGTACGGACCAGGAAGGTATTGATGCTGTACTTGCCAAAATTGAATCAATATTATTCAAACCTCAGGTTGGAGAAACTTACAATGTGAAAGTAATTAAAATGCTCGATTTTGGTGCGGTAGTAGAATTTATGGCCGCTCCCGGAAATGAGGTTTTGCTTCACGTTTCTGAGTTGGCCTGGGAACGCACTGAAAATGTAAGCGATGTTGTTAATATGGGTGATGTTTTTGATGTGAAATACTTCGGAATAGACCCAAAAACACGCAAACAAAAAGTTTCACGTAAAGCTTTGTTGCCAAAACCTGAAGGCTATGTTGCAAGACCACCAAGAGAACACAGTCGTGATGACAGAGGTCGTGACAGCAGAGGTTCAAGAGATAACCGTGGCCGTGATGACAGAAAACCAAGAGAAAACAGAAACGACTAAAAAGTTTCAAAATTTATAATACAAAAATCCCCTGAAAATATTTTCAGGGGATTTTTTTTGTCTAAAATATTGCTTTACCTTTTAAATGAAATTGAGGATTTTGTAGGATCTTTAATTATTAGCCTCAATTTGAGGGACTAATTTTGAAATACAAACCAGTTTGAAGGCAATCTCAGGGTGAAAAAGGTACTTATAAAGTATAATCCTGAATTTATTTTGAAAATATTTTTTTTGCGTTAGGGATTGCAGTGGAAAGCCCGCAGCGACCATAGGGAGCGAGGACTTGCAGCGAAAAGCCCGGCCTCCCGAAACCTCGGGAGGGAACGCCCAAATATAAATTATTAAGTTTGTTGTAACATTTTATCTGCTTTCTGCGTATAACATAACACAAGAGTTATACACAATTAATAATCCAGGGAGAAGATAGATGAGACAACTTAAGATTACGAAGCAGGTTACAAACCGTGAAACCGCTTCGCTAGATAAGTATTTGCAAGAAATTGGTAAAGTTGACCTGATTACTGCGAAGAAGAGGTAGAATTGGCACAACGAATTAAAAAGGGTGATGACCTTGCTTTGGAAAAATTGACCAAAGCGAATTTGCGTTTTGTGGTTTCGGTTGCAAAACAATATCAAAACCAGGGACTAACACTTCCCGATTTAATTAATGAAGGAAATTTAGGATTGATTAAAGCCGCCAAACGTTTTGATGAAACCCGTGGTTTTAAATTTATTTCCTATGCCGTTTGGTGGATTCGTCAATCGATTCTTCAGGCTTTGGCCGAGCAATCACGTATTGTGCGTTTGCCATTGAATAAAATTGGATCTATCAACAAGATCAATAAAACTTTTGCCTTTCTTGAACAATCACATGAGCGTCCGCCAAGTGCTGAAGAGATCGCAAATGAATTGGATATGACCATTAATGACGTAAAAGAGTCTATGAAAAACTCCGGCCGTCACGTATCTATGGATGCTCCTTTAGTTGAAGGTGAAGATTCGAACCTTTATGATGTATTGCGCTCTGGTGAATCTCCAAACCCGGACAGGGAATTATTGCACGAATCCCTACGTACAGAAATTGAACGGGCTTTGGAAACCCTGACTCCACGTGAAGCGGATGTAATCCGTTTATACTTTGGATTAGGAGATCAACACCCAATGACTTTGGAAGAAATTGGAGAGACTTTTGACCTTACAAGGGAACGTGTTCGTCAAATTAAAGAAAAAGCAATTAGACGCCTGAAACATACTTCAAGAAGCAAGATCTTAAAAACATATTTAGGATAAATCTAAAAATAACAACAGTCTGATTCCGGTGAAAACCGGGATTTCAACTGTTCGTTTTTTGATTGATGAATGACCCCGGAGTGATTACCGGGGTTTTTTCATTTAGGCTGTAGGCTTTTTTTGGCTGTAGGCTGTAAGCTGTAGGCTTTTTTTAGCTTATAGCTAAAGGCTTATTGCTTTTTTGGCTTTAGGCCATCATTATAAGAACACGAAACTCAAACTTATTTTTCAGGGATAG
>JGI1221J11331_1000233_pt1 | contig 17936 bp, 21 predicted proteins | sample LakVidmifraction_4_FD_11331 | JGI IMG/M metagenome (IMG submission 11331) | reverse complement strand
GCACCCGCTACGCTTAGCGTGTTAAGTGTGACTGCGAGTGTTACTCCACCTACAACAAAAGTTGACGCTGGTAGGGTCTGAGTAATTGAGGCGGTATTCAAACTAGTAGAGGTATTAGAGGCTATTTGGCTGTTTGCCACTGGTGTTGTTTGGTTGACATTAGAAAATACATAAATATGCGCCTGTTTAATAGTTCCACTAAATCCTGTTAGAACTAGGTTTGCGGTTGTAGCAACAGCGAGTGTCCCTAGTTCTTCCACAAAAATACCAGCTTTTAGAGAAGACTCGCCTGTATTTGATTGTACCACTGGTATTGAAATACTATTCCACGCTACTGCAGTCGGAATAGCTGGCGACCCCCCAGTGCTTCTGGTAAAAGCATATACGACCATGCAAAGGTTTTCCCCTGCTGGTATTTCTATAGAGACTGTTGTGGCTGTAGTGGTGTCAGAAAATACCAACGGGATTACTTCGACGTTTGCTTTAGAAAAGCCCAAAAAAGTATCTTGCCCTGCTACGTTGGCGTCAGACCTAATTAAACTACTCTCTACCGTTTCAATACACATTGGTACTGGCAAAGCTGACGCGTTAAAACTGTCGTATGTCTCAAAAGTGCTCGCTAACTCACCACCCTCAGCTAAAAAATCAGGGTGCAGTCTGCCATTACTCTCCAAGACAGGGACACGCCCCTCATCATTAGATGGAGTGGCGTTAGCGGTTGCTTTATTGATAAAGTCAGAAGCTTCAATATTTGCATCTGGTTGTTGAGGCTTTGACATATCGATTTATTATACACTACCACTAATCCGACAAACAATCGTGTGATCCTCGCCGGTTGCTTTGACGAGAGGAGTTCCAAAAATGAGATGATTAAATAGCTGGCCTGTCCCGAGAGTGCTATTCCCATCGACAAACATGCCAAACTCTGGATAGGTATCATCCGGAGTAAGAGTGTCAGCATAAAAAAAGCGAAAGCTTACAGACAAACCGGACCGACTCACCGCTCCGGCCTGAGACCGGACGAGGCCATTACCCAAAGCCGTATCAGATGCAGACGCGGCCGTATCATCATCTCCGATATCAGCATGAGTTATATTAGCTGAATAAGTATTTATTGCAGCCAGCCGGTCCAGGAAAATATAAATCCCTCGACCAGTATTAGCGACGATTTTGTTAGGCGTAAAATCAGACTCAGCGAGAATGATTCCATTCTTAGACTTAATCCACTTAACCTCGCCCTTTAAACTGAAGCTGTCTTTTAGCATGTCCATATTGTAGCATTATGAGTAAGTCGAAAAGTTATACTTTGCCACTGTTTTAGTCGTAACCGGAGCATATCCATAAGGTCCCTCAGTGGTAGTCACGCTGACAATCTCATCGCTCATACTAAAGGCGTCCTCGACTTTACGGAAACGCTGGATTACTTCATTAGGAGAGATTTCGATTGACTCTCGGGACTTATTAATTAGGCCGATTACAATGTCGGTAAAGGTTGTCTCTCCCGACTTAAGAAAATCAACATTATAAATAAACTGGTCAAATCCGTTCATCGTGCCTCTGATTTTATTAATCATGTAGACCTCATTAATCCCAAACTTTGTCGAATTAATAGTGATTGACATTCCGACCATTAGTCCGGTCTCTCGAGTCTCAAAGCTGCCCTCTTTAGATCCATCTTTCCACTGGTCAATCCGAGCAAACGCTAACAACTCAGCCTCTTGAATTGAGTCAATAGTATTATCAATCTCAATAGCCTCTCGCACACCATACGCNAGGATTGATTGAGGATCTTCAGCCTGTACGATAAGAGGAATTTTAGCATCACCAAATACTCGACAAATATCCAGAGCGAGTAATGTACCCTCCGGAAACCGGACCAGCTTTTCCTGAAAGTTATACAAACAGTTGACCAGCCGGTCTCGTATTTGATAATTTTCACCGGATATAAAGATGTCTCTATTTAAAGTCAATGCCGTCTCAGAATTAATTGAGCTGACGATAGCATACGTGCTATCAGTTGTATTCTGGACCTGGTCCCCGACAGCTACTCCATCGGTTACAAACGTAGCTGTACTATTAATGAGCTGATTAGTAGTAATCCCGTCAGTAGTGCCACTGGATACAGTGTCTCCGACAAGCCTGTCAATAAAGTCCACTCCGACGGTTTGAGCGACACCATTAACAGTAATCTGGACGTCACTATATCGATATACTAAAGGAAACGTCTGATCAACTCCGTTCGCTTCATACAAGTCAATCGCGTTTATTTCGGATATAGGATCATCATAAGTTCCCCCTCTAACAAAAATACGATTTCTGAGCTCCGTTATATTTTGCTCAAACTCTAACGTATTAAATTCCAGTCGTCCGTTATCGTCTGTAATATCAAACGGAGCGAGGATTGTACCCCCGGGGAAAAAGTGGATTACACTTTCTGCATCAACGTACCAATCCCATCCCACTTCATTAGCTATCTTAGTGATACAACGTGACGGCTGCTCATAGTTAAAGCGAGCGGTATTAATCGCCGGAGAGGTGAAGGGAGCATCCAAGGTAAAGCCCGACATAAAGTTATTAACGAGGTCTTGAACGACGGCCGTCGCGTTAGTATTGTTGTAAGCTTTTTGTACTAGAAGCCTGTCCATCTCGTGAAAGCCATCTACCGCAATAAACCGATACTCAGACATCATCTGGCCATTGACTAACTCCTCAACTTTCTCAGTGATTGTCCCTTTAAAAATGTTTATACCACCCTCAGTTAAAAGGACTGTCTGTCCGGGAGCCGGAATTGACGATTTAATACCTCTCATCGCAAACTCCAGGACAGATGGTGATTTGCTAAGCCCTATATCTAAACTCAAAGACTCTTGAGATATATCAAGAGTTCTATCAACTGAATTAATTGTGATTACTAAAGACATATATTAGGTAGTGCGAATACGTCGCTGAATAGCTTTAGCGATGCCAGACTCAACTCGAGCGGCAATCTGCTTACTATCAAGGTATACATTAACAATCGGATTACCTCCGCCACCATTCCCCATCTGGTGATTAGCCGTGACAAAAGATGAGGCGTTAGGAGTGACGATTTCTGGACCTCTCTCTCCGACGAGATAAGATTTCCCTGCTCCCATCGGTCCACCCTCAGCTCGAGCTCCAGAGAGTCCACGAGGTAGAGATTGCGTACTGTTAGCGTTGTCTCCTAACTGGTTCATTGATCGCATTAACTTATTTAGCGCTGCATGCTCCTCAGTTATATTCTTAATTGCGTTAACTTTTGTCTTGTCTGATTCGGCTCTCATGGCAGCTTGAGACGAGGCATAACTGGCCGCGATTGCTTTATTTTTATCATCCTCAGCTTTGATTTCCAGCTGGATTTCCTGTAATCGAGTAATATGATCCTTAAGTCTCTCAATGCGACGTAATTGGATATCCTCAATTTGTCTCTCAAAAGCAGTCAAATCAGCTCGTCTCTCAGCCTCAATAACCTCAGCCTTAAACTGAGTCTGTATAAACTTGGCACTTTTTAGCGCCTGGGTTTCAATAGCAAGAGATTTGCGTAGCTCTCTGGCAGAGTCAGCCGCTTGGTCACTATCTTTATCTCTCTCAGCTTTCCTTAATTCTTTTCTTATATCAGAAACTTTCTGCTCTTGATCAACGTATAACTCAGCAAGAGACCGCTTCGAGTCAGCCTCGTCATCGTTGAGATCTTGGAATGTCTTTAGCGCCTCTTTACGTAAATCTGCTATTTTTTTTGCGGATGCTGTAGCCTCCTCTCCCATTTTACCAAGAGCGCCGGTTGCTACGTTAGCACCTCCAGCAAGCTCTGGCAGAGTCGGAGCAAGTGAAGCAATTTGAGCCTCAAGCTCAGCTGTCGACTTAGTCGCGTCATTAGTTGCACTAAAAAGCTTTATGCCTACCATAGCGGCAACGGCGGCAGCAGCCGCAACGACTAGCATGAAAGGTCCTAACAAGGCAAGAGAGGCGATTCTAGCCGCTATCATGGCAGTCCTTAGAGCGATAATTGCCCTAGTCACCCCACCAATTACAAGAGCGGCCGGACCTAGTACGGATAAAAATGTTGCAAAAACAAGGATTGACTTACGAGTTCCGTCAGACAGACCATTAAATTTCTCTAAAGCATTACCGGCAGCAGTAACCAATCCAACTAAAGCCGGTATAATGTCACGCCCTAACTGGACTCTAAAATCTAAAAAGGCATCGTTTAGCCGTTTCATTTGATTAGTAAAAGAGTCTTGAGTCCGGATAGCGTCACCTGTCGCTCCCTGATCAGTCATCGCTCGCATTATAATTGCTAAACGCGCGATAACTTTTTGTTGCTCAGTAGCTTCAGCGGTCGAGCTGGCCAGACCTTGAGCCTGTAACTCAAGGTCCAGAGCGCTCGCCTTAATGTTGATACCGAAACGATCGAGTACCTCTGAAGATCCTGAGAGTGCTGAAATAAACCGCTGCATCGCCTCATCGTCGGAGATATTGTTAAACGATGCAAAGTCTAAAGCAAGCGTCTGGATACTCTTAGACATCTCAGCTGCACCCTCTCGAGCGAATCCCATACCGACCGAAAAACTCTGAAAGGTTGAAAGACCATCCATTATCTTAATACTTGAGCGGCCTACTGCATCCCCAAGTTCATTAGCAAACGCTCCAGCATCATCGGATAGAGATCCAAATACTTGCTTAAATCTGTTCTCGGTTTCCTCAGCATCAGCGGCCGCTTTAACAAAAAGACCAGCGGCAATAACTAACGGAGCCGTTAGTCCGATAGTCATAGATCGGCCGACCTGTGTCATCTTCTTGCTAGTACGGTCAAGATCTCGCTCCAGTGGAGTGAGTTTCCCTGATACTTTATTTACCAGGTCGACTATGATATTGAGTTTACGATTTTCGGCCATACTTTTTATTTAGTCTAACATTATCGTCGTACTCTTGTTTTAATGTCTCTAGTATAACATCAATAAAGTCCCAGCTTGTATTATCAAACTGTTGCTCAGTCCATTTATACTCCCGGCAAACTCGAGCTTTTACTCTGAGCCAGTCTCGATCGGCTCCGGCGCTAAAAAAGTACCCTGATTTATCCCCGACTGGTCGACAATATGATTAACATCGATCAGATTTAACATGCCGACATTACCTGGAGTGATCTTAAGGACTATTCCGTCAGCGTTTGTAATATTCCAACTCTTAATTAATATCTGGAGGGGAGCGGTAATAGGATGCTCAATCTGTAGCTTATTCATTAACTCAGCATCAGCAGCGGTGAGACTGGTATACATCACCACCTCTCCTCCTTTTATTGTTTTTAGCTGGATTGTCTTTGTCGCTCTTTCTTTTAAAATTGGCATATTATTTTGGGGCAAATACTTTAGTAAAAATTATTATCGCTATAACCCACAAAATAAGTCCAAAAGGCATCATAAATAATCCTAATACAAAGAGAAAAACTGGCAAGGTGATACCCATTGTCATTTTTATACCCATACTGATTAAGTCGTCAGATACCTCTTTTGTTGTTTGTTGTTTATCCATACGATTATACTCTATCATACTACACAAAAGAGCGCCATAATAGCGCTCAGTGTGCATAATCTTTTAAGATTATGAGCTTGGTACATTCGGATAACTTGCCGTTGCGTTTAGTAGTGTAACCTGTGACTGCTTTTGATCAGCAGCGTTATAAAACGCTCGGAAACTCACCTCTTGAGTAATCAAGTCAGCCGATGCTCCGTCTCTATTCCAGTCCTGAAACTGTACCTTATTAAATAAGATAGTCAGTGTCGGCAAATCGCCTGATCCTAAGTCAGCATCTCCAGTCAGGGTGATACTCATGTATAGATCGGCATCTCCTAAGTAATAATCTTTAAACACCTCATCCGTAAAGTTCAGAGTCATCGTCCCCTCAATCATCATCTTGGCATTATATACGTCATCTGCACCAAGAGAGCCGACAACGTGATCCCGGATAAGACCCTGATCGAAAGTAACAGACAGGTTTTTGGCTTTAACCGCTGTCGCACCAGTGAGACCGGCGGCAGTTTCCGCTAGTTTGACCTCAATATCTTTAGCAATCCAGTCATACTCAGTATCGTAACTCGGAGCGTCTGAGTTGCTGGCTGCCGTTGCCGCGATAAAGCTTGCGCTAAATCGGACATAATCGTCAATGGTCGCGCTAATTTCAAGAGTTGAAATCATCGCATTAGCGAAAGTAGATTGCTGGACTGAGCCATCTTTTGCGAATAGTGTCAGAGATTGGTGTTGGATAGATTGCTTCAAGTTAAAGACGTGAGAGAAAGCTTCAGACGCGGTAACTTCTGTCGTTACAGCAAGTCCATAAATGTTAGCAAAAAGATAACCAATCATATCAGCATGAGCAATCCCCTCCATGTCTCCCTCGATATGTCTTTGTACAACTCGCCGACCCTCTCCATCCTCGAGTCGTCCTCGAGTTGTCTCGTCGATAGCATGAGTCGCTCGCTCGACCACGTTAGCTGTAACTTTACGCCCCCACTTATCAGCGGTAGTCTCAGCAGTTCCTCGAGTTGCCTCAGTTGCTATTCCGATCTCTATTTGTCGTCCGATAATTTCCATAAGCAATATATTAAAATAAATCTCTGATAAATTTATTACTCTAATAATACCATATGTTATACGTCAACAACCACCTTAATCTGCACTGAGAGAGGAGCATAAGCAACCAGTCCATTATCCTCCTCGGATAACTCCCAAGCACCAGCTGAGTCAATTAAGACTCTAATTCTATGGCCATTAACGACTCCTCCATTCCAGTCGGCATTAAATCGAGTAACAATGTTATCAACTACAGACGGGAGCACTTGAGCAAAAGCTTTATCAGATCCTCCTCCAGTCCCCTCAGCAAGTACCATTACAATCATTAAAAAATTATAAATAACTTCATTTTCTTGACCAGTTAAAAACTCATTAGTAAACCCGTCAGGCTTGAAAAATACATGAGGATACTGAGTGATACCAGTTCCTGGCACAGTACTAAAAGAAGCGACTCCGGTAGTAGCAGTCAATGAGTCTTTTATTTTTTGTATTAGTATTGCGTACATAATTTATCTTTTAGCTAAATCTCTTACTATAGATTTTAGCATATTACGCTCAAGCGTTTGCACTTCTCTATCCTTATTTTCTTTTACATAGTCAAGCCACGGCCGAGCCTTTAGTCCTCGAGTTGACCCATTGTGTACAGCGGCCGCATACGGAGCGGCCTGAGTATTAGGTCCAATCATCGCGCTCAAGGCTTTAATTTGAGTCCGGTGAGTATCTCGGAGATTACCTGACCGCGCTTTTTGAAATCTTTTATTATTGTTATTCCGGTATCGAGGATCATTACTTACTGGAGCTCCACCTCCTTGACCACCGACTCTCCAAGGATTATTTATAATGCCTGATCTGTAAGCAGCCATCGCTCGCACAAGATATATCTGAGCGGAGTCTTTTACTTGATTAGGATTACGTCTGATAGCTTCTTTGAGCTCTTTTAACCCGATGATAGTAATGTTTTTATCTGCCATATATAAAAGTATACCACTCCCCTCTCCCCTGTCAGCGAGATGTCTCAAATCGGGTACCTCGGACCTGTTTAATGGACAGCAAGCAGGGGAGGGGAGACCCTCTCATCTGCCGAGATACCCTTATTTATAGCCACCTCTGCACTTCCCCAGCAATAACGAGAAGCCTCCCAGGGTACGAGTCCGGATGTCTGAAACATCTCCCAGGCATACGCGAGATTTCCCTCCAGAGTATTTATATCCCAGCCGAGATAACTCGCTGGCTCCCGATGGTATGAGGCCATAAGTTGCATCGCTCCAGTAGCTGAGCTACCTGGATTTTTAAGTGGCTCTCCAGTTACTGTATCCCATTGTCTAAATGTTGACTCACACTTAGCAACCGCAATCATTACTGGAGTATCTTTAAAAAATTCTTTAATCTCAGCCTCGACTCCATCATTAGGATCAAGAAAAAGTGGACAGTCATCAAGACAAATTACTCCATCGGGCAACGGCTCCGGCTCAGTTATACTCGTAGAGGTTGCGAGTATCTGAGGCTCCGGAGCCGTAAGTAAAGCCGGATCCTCATCGACTTGAGGAGTGTCAGGTTGTTTAATATAAGCCGTCTCAGACGGCATAAAAAGGATTATCGATATAGAGAGTCCGACACTAAAAGCGGCGATCTGTTTTATATTTAAAATCATTGTCTTATTGTTACAACGAGCTCAAGATGACCATTCCTCCCCAGAGCGTTTTTTTGTATTTGTTTGACGTTATACACGCCGGCATAATTGCCAGATGATACAGTCAGTTTATCTCCCTCAGTAACATCCGTACCAAGAGCACACCATATCGAAAAGACTTTACTCCAAGTCTCTCCAATCGACTCAGCTGTCTCCGGACGAGATTGCTGGACTTGACCTTTAAAAGTAACTCCAGCGGTCTCGCTCGATGTCATCCCGGACCAGGCCATCCTAGTAACGGATATCGACTCGGTAAACAATAGAGAGATACTAGTCATAAATTATAAGTGATATCGCTTGTAATTATTAAGAATTTCCATCGCTCGCTCAAAGTCTGACCAGCTATCTTTCCCGTTATCAGAATTGTAAGTGACTTGATAGTTTCCTATCCGTTCAGATTTAATCTGATCCCCTCCCTGTCGAGACTGATTTAAGATACCAGCGACAAACACCGTCGCGGCAAAACTGATATTACTTGGTACATTCTCAGAGTATCCCCATTTTCCAGTGATACGATGATTTTGCACGCCTGTAGTAAATACCCGGTCCCGGAGTAGTAACTTAGTTACCGGCTTTAATTTAGCTACGTGATTAGCTGGCTCAGTAAAGTACCGATTACTCCCCGTATTTCCTATAGTAAGAAACGATCCTCCAAAGTCATCGAGTCCGACCTCGACCAGAGTTATTTCAATAGCATCATCAATGATGAGAGCTCTGTCACCTTGACCATTAAACAGACGAGCGGTGGCTGTAGTGTCAGCAATAAAGTTACGACCTGTCTCAAGATCAATAGTATCCTCTACGCTTTCGATTATGTCAGTAACTGTTGCCGCATAAGACGCGTCAATCTCCGTGAGTATATAATTCTCAATTTTTGCCTCGGTTGTGTATCCTTTAGCCATATAGTTTATTATACATGATTATTAACAGTTTCTTTTTTGGAATGGACTGTAAGGAGATGTTTTATTTGTAAACGGCGAATCCTTAGGGCAGTACGGATCGAGTCCTTGACCTGTGATCAAAGCATTTCGCTGACCAGATTGTCTATTATCAGCGACTCCATCGATGAGAGCGTCTCGCTCTGACTGACTTGTAGCGACTCCATCGATGAGAGCGTCTCGCTCTGACTGACTTGTAGCGACTCCATCGATGAGAGCGTCTCGCTCTGACTGGATTGTAATAGCTCCGGTAATAAGAGCATCTCGCTCTGACTGACTCGTAGCGACTCCATCAATTACAGCATCTCGCTCCGACTGACTCGTAAAGGCTCCATCAATTACAGCATCTCGCTCCGACTGACTCGTAAAGGCTCCTGTAATCAGAGCGTCTCGCTCTGACTGACTCGTAGCGACTCCACCGATAAGAGCGTCTCGCTCTGACTGACTTGTAAAAGCTCCATCGATGAGAGCGTCTCGCTCTGATTGACTTGTAGCGACTCCATCGATGAGAGCGTCTCGCTCTGATTGACTGGTATCGACTCCATCGATGAGAGCGTCTCGCTCTGATTGACTCGTATCAGATCCTGTAACTAGAGCGTCTCGCTCTGACTGACTCGTAGCGACTCCATCGATGAGAGCGTCTCGTTCTGACTGACTCGTAGCGACTCCATCGATGAGAGCGTCTCGCTCTGACTGACCCGTAGCAACTCCATCAATTACAGCATCTCGCTCTGACTGACTCGTAGCGACTCCATCGATGAGAGCGTCTCGCTCTGACTGACTCGTATCGACTCCATCGATGAGAGCGTCTCGCTCAGCGTTGGCATCTGTACCAGCTGGAGCCGGTACAGGCGCTTCAAACGCATACATTCTGCCGTTAGTAAATAAAGACCAGAAATCGCCGTCCATTACGCTAAAGCCGTTTAAGGTAGTGGCGTTACCTACTGTCGGTACTGCGGTAAAACTCAAACCAGTATATGCACCGGCAGCGTCGTACTCAAAAATAGTTTTTAGCGTCTGGTCTGTTACGTATAAGTTACCAGCTACGTGCGATAACCCAACTAATCGGCCAGTTTCTACAGTCGTGTCAATAGTTAAACTGGCATACGTGCCGTCAAGGTTGTATTTATACACCATGCCGGTTCTGTCGCCTACTAAAAGGTGCGTACCGTCGTAAGCTATGCCAAAAGGGATAGACATTTGCGACGCTACACTAAAAGACGATACAAATACGCCGGCTTGGGTATATTTGTATACTAGGTCTGTTCCTGAATCACAAATATAAAAATGGTCTACCGCGTACCCCATGCCTCTAGCATTTGTAGCGCCTTGCGCGTTTATATCAAAAGACGTACCAGTATACGTGCCGTCGTAATTAAACTTATATACCTCTCTGTCAACGCGATGTAAAATGTAAAAGTGCGTACCGTCGTCGGCCATACTTTCAAGGGCATTGGCGGTGCTAGACAGGTTGTATTCAATTCCTAAATCAGTTCCTACGGCCATAGTAATTTATATTAAATCAGTAACTACTTGTTAGTGTCGTAATACGTTTATATTACACCATTAGAGTCCAGGTATTACCGTTATCATCATCAACCCAAACCTGGACCACTTTACCACCTGGATAGAAAGCCTCAATAACCGCAAAGTTATCAGCCGTTACCAGATCAATCTTACCCTCAATAACATTACCTCCCATCTTACGGAAAAAGTTAAAACTCTCCGGCTTAGCGGCAATACTGAAAGCATGAAACTTGGGAGTCTTACCAGCACTCGGTAAATTATAACGAGTCCTCTCGTCAAACGTCAGAGCGATTGAGGTTATCTTTAATCCTTTCTCATCCAGATACAATAAAAGACGTTGCCACGGGGACAGCACGCCTTTTAAAGTTTTAAAGTTACCTCGCTCCTCGTATAGAGTCTCGCCGTTATCCAGTGAGGCAATCCAGCGTACCTTTTTATTTATCATAAGAATATTTGAGTCTCCAGAGAGCCTCGTTTTTTGTTTAATCTTTTTAAGAGAATGTGAGTTCTACTCGGAGAGCAAAAGCTGACTTGAGTCCTACACTTTCCGGAGATGCTGATACAGCGATAAAGTAATCGTGAGAAGTATTAGCCGCACTGTCAGCGAGGGTAACGGCTGCCGCTGATCCCTCAGCATTAGTCCAAGATGCATCACCTTGTTCAGCAGCTTGAAACGTCACGCCAGTCGGGACAGCGGTCGTAGTGACTCCATCGTATGCGTAAAAGATAGCATCACTAACGGCAACACTGGCATCATCACTAAAGTTAAGTTTTAACGCGCACTCAGCATCCAAAATAAGGTTAAGATTTTCCACACCGTCTCCCCAGTTAGCGGTAGTCCCGGAGACATACTTGTTATTTCTCGGAGTGTTACCGCTTGAGTCATCAGCATCGGCCGCTGACTTTACATGAGTCGTATCATTGTAAGCCGCGACTGTTACCTTAGAATCAAAGCCAGCAGCTCCAGCGAATTGCAGTCGATCAGTTGCTCCAATAACTGTCGGAGTCGTTCCCTGGAGAGTAAAAATAAATGTTGCCATAAATATAATTTTTAATAATGTTTTTAATAATAGGGGAGACAGTACTTGATTAAAGCTTAGTCCGGTTTTTTATTCCTGGGGATTTTTCCATATGTCCCGGATGACCGCCACGGATTTCCGTAACTTTTTTAAGGTACGGCTTATCCAGTGGCGTATCAGAGTAAACACGCTCTCCGGTCCTCTTGTCGATATAGGTGTATTTTTGCATATATCTAAATCTCCAGGCTCATCCCACTCAGACTCCTCCTCCTTTGAGACATCTCCCCAAAGAGACTCTTTTGTAAAGGTGTACCGGACTATCCCTTGATCAGTTTTGACCTCACCCGTTACGGTTTCGGCTGATAAGTTCTGTCTTAGTAATAATAATACCATATCATCGAGGATGGTAACGGGGATTTTAGTATCTGAGTAAAACTCCATCACTCCAAATACATCCTCTATTTTATACTCCCAGGCGTTTGCGACCGCTTTCTCTTGAAAAATCATATTAAGATTGTAATTTGTTAAACCAGTTTACTAATAATTCAGCTTGAGTCATATCCATAACAATTTCCTTACCATCTCCAAAATCCACGCTAAAGATATCAACAGTACTCTGATATTTAAAAGTCGCGATATGACCAGGACAGCCGCTCATTTTACAATCTTCAGAGTGTTGATAATGATGAGCGATATCGACTAATTTATTAGGTACAAACATAGCTATATGATATCACATCGACACAGTAAAATAATAAAAAGCCCCAGGGTCCCAGACCTGGAGCTTTTTATTTACCTTAGAGTCTTAAGATTAAGACGCGGCAGTCGTCAATCGAGTTACGGCAGTCGGGATGACGGCAATATATCCAACTCGTTGAGTAAATCTGATCGCTTCTCGATCAGTTGTCAACAGGTTGATATCGGCATTGTCAGCGACGTTCCGTACCTCTCCAGCGTCAAATCGCTTGACTTTCATGGCTCCCTTGAATCCAAAGATGCAAGCCTTTCGGAGATCTCCAAAGAGTACAAACGACTTATCGACAGCAGTAGCGCCGATAGCCGGCATAGCCTCAACCATTACAGCCGGGTATCCCCAGATTGTAGCTGGTCCAGCTTGAGATGGAGCTTGGTAGATAAACGCTCCAGCACCATCTCCAGCAGTTATCGCATCCTCTCGTAGTTTTCGCACGACAGACATAATTGTCCTATGGAGGTAATACTTGCCGTTTGCAAGAGCTCCAGATGGAGTCGCGTCTACCATGTCGATAAGATTCTCAGCTGTCATACTCGCAAAAGTAGTGCCAGTCATTGTCACCTCATTTACAGCGGTTGACACTGTTAGTCCAGTGAAACCACCGAAAGCAGCTGTTCCAGCTCCGATGAAGAAAGCTTCATCTTCAGCCTGAGCAAATCCCTCCGCTACTCTTGAGGCCATGAAAGAAATCAAGTCGATTTCAGTGTCCTCAAGGAGTTCGCTTGTCATAGTCACGATGGCTCCCAATTTCTTAAGAGTCAGCACTTCTTGACCGAGGACCGCTTGAGTTGACTTAACAACAGCTCCCTCATCTACCCAGTAGATAGTAACGTCGGTGACAAGATCATTAGCCTTGTATGAGCCTTTTGTAAGCTGGACAGTTTCCATCTCACGCCGAGCAACACCGTACTCCGTCATCAAGTGACGGATTTCCGCTGACAACTCTGAGTCTACCGTATACCCAGCATACGGAGATCCAGTCGCATCGGTAGACATTTCCTTTAACAGAGTGTCATTACCGGCTACGATGCCAGTCACGGTCTTACGTAGGATAGCATTTAGCTCCTTACGCTTAGCCTGTGCATCTGGATGATAAACTCCAGCCTTTTGAGCGATGAGAGCTTTTTGTTCATCCATGTAAGTCTTTAAATCTCCCTTAAGAGATTTTTCGAGACGCTTACCCTCTCGAGCGAATAGAGCNTTAATACCCTTTTCCACTTGTTCATCTTCGTCACCATCTTCGTCCTCAGCCGCCTCAGCGTCCTCAGCCGTTTCCGGTAGATCAGCAACTGCTTCAGCCGCATCAGCGACCTCAGTCTGATCTTCGCCATCGAGAGCCTTAAGCATTTCGACAACTTTTGATTTTTCAGCCTCAGTAGCGTATCCACGCTCAGTCAGAGACTTAATAAATTTTAGAAACTTAGTCATAATTAAAATTACGATTAAACCTTTTGATAATCGTTTTAAGTCCGTATCTCCTAAGAGAGATCGACTGGGAGACTATTTTGCTTTTAAGAGTCGTCGGATGATTGAGTTAAAATCTCGCTTGACTTCAGTACTTTCACCCTTAAGCATTTTCTCGATTGTAGCATGAGCCGTCTTGAGTTCTTGTTGTTGCCGATCGTTTAATTTGTGGATAACTTTAACGTATCGAGATTTAACTGATACTCTCTTTAGAGTTTTTACTGGTGGTATCTCCTCCTCAGTTTCCTCATCCTCTGGAGTTTCGATTTCCTCCTCCTCGGTTTCCTCCTCATCCTCGGTAGTTTCGATTTCCTCCTCCTCGGTTTCCTCCTCATCCTCGGTAGTTTCATCCTCAGTTTCCTCATCCTCTGGAGTTTCGATTTCATCCTCGTCATCGTCAATATCTACAGCTGTACTAAATTCTTTTAATCCGATTCCGATACTTTTGGCAAGAGTTGCCGCTGAGTTAGCTGGTACGGATACCGCTGATACTTCGAGGAGCTCAGCTGATTTAATAGTATAGTAATCAGTCGATCCGTCTTTTTTCTTATCAAATTCAGTCGGAATAAATCCAACAGATGAGGCGTGTAAAAAACCTCCAGCGTAAAGATCAAAGATGATTTTTGCTTTAGGATTAGCATCAACAGCAAACTCCCAAGTCTGTACCAGCTTAGCTTTTTTCCCTTTACCCTCGATCACTGTCTTAGTCGCTCGAGCGATGACTTCAGTCGCATCGTTATAATTGTGCGAGTTCAAGATAACCGGATTTTTTTTGTAAGCCTTTAAATCCCATCCATCCTGTAAGATGACATCCCCGTGTCGATCTATATCCTGAGATGATGCAACCATCGTAAGCGTATACTTTTCTTTATTTATATCCTTTACTTCGATCGGCATCGAGATAATTGATTTTTGTCCGTTTTTTATTCTAGGCATACGCTTATAAATTAATACTTTAATAATACCACACTGTTTAAGACTGACAGCGACAGTTTATATACTGAGACGGACTGGCTCTTTTGTCGCCGGGGTACATCTGTCCATTACTAAACGGCATATCAAGCGGCACCTCCTCACCATCGAGGATTACATGATTCGCCTCATCGTCTGGATCCATCCCCCGAGTCTCGGGATCAATAACCGATACCCAGATTTTAATCTGGAGATTAGCCTGACGGTATCCCTCTATATTAGCGTATTGATTTACGCTATGGACTTCAGTCCTAGCAATAGTCGATGCACGGCCTTTGCCGATTCCCTCGTAAGTGCTCTCGATCCGGCCGATAAGCTGGTCTCGAGTTTCCCCAGCTGCAAAGCTGTCCTCAAATTCTGTCAGTAGCTTTTTATGAGTAGTGACGTTTATTACATTAGAAGTCTCATCCATCGCTCGCTCCATCCATGATCGAATATCAGACCCGATATTAAAGTCAAAAGCTGATCCAGCTAATTCCATAGCGTCAGCTCCGGACTCAATTAGAAACTCAGTAAGCATCGGCATAAATGAGGCTTTAGCAAGCTTAGCCTCAAGCTCAATACTAAACACATCATCGAGTAACCCTTTTACTTTAAAACTCTTACGAGATTTAATCTGGTCGACGAGTCGGGTACGTTGCTCGCTTAGATATGTATCGACGACCTTATTAAAACCCAATACTTGAGAGTCCTCCCGTTTAGCTTTAGCCTTTCCGTATTTCAACCGGGTATCGGGATCTCTTAAGGGATGGACGATTTTCTTAGTGGACTTAATAGCCTTTTCCGATTCCTGGACCGACAGTCGAGACTTCTCCCCGAGAGGTAGCATATTAAATGGCACCATAATTACATCTCCCTCCGGGATCTCATCCATGCCGTGACGAGTCCGAGCCTCGTTTATAGTCATAAAGTAATTTTTAATCCCACTCTCAGTCTCTTTAATTTTATCCTCAAGATTCTCGGGAGTCGGATCAATAAACGTAAGCGTCTCAGTATCACCGACGAGAGTTCTGTCTAACGCTGTCGCTAAATTATTAAGCAACGGCTTAATAGTCTCACGTAAAAATATACGGATAGCAGCATCGGCATTACTAAACTGGATATCATCAAACGATCCCAGCAGCGGCTTAGGTACTCCAGTCATTATGATAATGTCCTCGAGAGTCATCTTTTTAGCATCGATATAAGAAAGCTCGTCTGGAGTTAAGCCAGTACGGATATAATCAGAATCACCTCCGAGGAATAGTGGAGTACCAGCTTTCCGGGCATCAGCGTATTCCTTAGCGTAGTCGTCTTTAAGTTGCTGGAGTTGCTCTTGACCGAGTCGAGGAGTTTTAAACTTAAATACTCCCTCGACCTTACCACCATTCTCAAGCACTCGAGCATGATACGCGCCAATCTGGACCTCCGTCTGGATTGTCTGGATACCTGACTTTAAAAGAGATCGTCCTTTTAGAGGAGAGGATGGATCTGGATCAAAGATCATTATAATTTTCTCGGGCTCGTAATTGACAGTCCCTTTATTAGTCCGATACTCGTAACGGATAACAGATGAGTTATCCTCGCTATATACGACATTAACCATATCTGGACGTAAGAGATGGAGATTTCTTATTTTACTGGACTCGAATAACTCTTGACCGATATCCTTTACGATATAGGCACTACCCAGAGCGTCATAGTATTTTTGAAAAAGAGACCAGAATTGAAATCCAGAATAATAATCGTTAGGGTGATTTAAAACGTCGAGAATTTTATGCCCGATAATAGGCTCTCCAAATTTATCCTTTACGAGCCACTGGACCTCTCCTACTTTTTGAGATCGTTTAGTTAAAGCTTTATCAGTATAGAGACTGATATCCAGAGCTTTTAAATAATCACTCGATCCCCACCTGGTCGACGATGGTAAATTACCGGAGATCATTCCAATATACTTCTTACCAGTAAACACTCCGGCGATATCTTTAAAAATACTCATATCTCAAATAATAGCACGTTAGTTGAGGTACTTGTATATCATATGTCTGTATTTCTTAGGAAATAGGGGAGAGTAAGCGAGTATCCATCTCGGACGAGGCCGGACTATAGCAGAGAGGATGGACATTCCCTCACCAATATTTAATTTGACCTCTCGCCGCGTATACTGACGGATTTTCTTAGCTTTCTTAGCGTTCATATGTTTAATAATTTAAAAACGGAGAATCACTAAAATCATCCTTTACCTCATCATGTCCCTCGTTATTTAATTCTGAGTCTCTTAACTCTTGACTCAGAACAGTATCTCTCTGGTACTTTTTAGATTTTCTAGGAGTAAACGGAGCAACGTAATCATCATCTAATAATCCCATATTATTTACTCAGTCCCGTAAGCTGCAAATCCAATATCTCGAGGCGCTCTTTAATATCGTCGAGTTCCTCTTTATGAATTTCCTCAAGGTGACTTTTCTTTTTTAGGAGATTACTTTTTTTAAGCTCCAGCGATTTAACCAGTTTCTCTTTTTGAGTCAAATTTATTTTATTCATATCTTTATATGATATCACACTCTTAAAAAATATAATCTTCTGCCAGACCTTTCAGTCTTCTTCTTCTAGCTTTCATTTTACAATTTAAATGACAAAATCTAGCTCTTGAATCAAAAGTTTTTGTAGAATATATTTTTTTACAGTGTGCGCATACTCTATCTTTAAATATTTTATTTTCCCAACATTTTTTGCCGTTTTCTTTATGCCATTCTTTACCCTCTTTAGATTTATGCCATGCCTTAGCTAGTGGACTGATATTAAGCATATGTATTCTTGCTCGGTCTCGTCTTTCCTGAGTCATATGAGCCTTAAGATGATTTGCTGGACTTTTTAGTTCAAGATTTTTGATATCATTATTTAAGCTATTACCGTCAATATGGTGAACGTGCATACCTTTAGGAGGTAAACCATTATAATATTCATACACATCACGATGCATTCTCTTAGTACCTCGACTAAAGTAC
>JGI1221J11331_1000229_pt1 | contig 18005 bp, 20 predicted proteins | sample LakVidmifraction_4_FD_11331 | JGI IMG/M metagenome (IMG submission 11331) | reverse complement strand
CCCCCCCCGCCACCATCTCCATATTCATCGGTATCTTCATTACAAAATGATCCCCAATAGACCAAATCACCTACACGATCTGGACCACCGCCCGCAGACACACAAACTTCCTTATACACCGCTTAACAACCCTTACTTTTTTGAGAAGGTTTGTTTTGAGAAAAAGCAAATTTATTTCCAAGCTTTAAACTTTTCCGCGCCTTTGCCCATTCTTCTATATTGAGGTCTAGGGTTGCTGGCCCCATTTTATACCTTATAGTTTTATTTTGATAATATCCCGAAATCCAGTAATTGATATTTTTGTTTTCACCAACTACAGGAAAAAGAATGGTTTCATGCGCTCCACCAAGTAACTCTGCCTGCTCAAAAATAATTTCGTTGTTATCGCCCAGTGAGTTTTTGTTTGTAGTACTTAATTTTAACCTTTTTTCTTTTAGCTCTATAAATATTGGGTGATCTGCAACTGTGCCGGTATTCACCTCAAATTTCGTTTCATTTATTGGATCGGTTTCACAGGCTGTTGCTATTAAAAATAACAAACTTGCTAAGAGTTAGATTTTTCTCATAAAATAGATTTAGGTTAGTAAAATACAAGGTTTTGAGTAGGTTCAAAACGTTAATAAAATACTAAACTCCAAAAATTTAATTTTAAACCCACCGTGGCTTTTCCGTATAATTAGTACGGTTTTGCCCTATATTGATATAAGTTTCAACAGGTTTGGATTTGTAAGGTGTTAAATCCTGAAATATCAATAAGCTTCGGAACAGAATGTCGAATAAAAGGACTTTTTAAATTAATATCTTGCCTCAAATAATAAGACCTCACAAGTTTTAAAAACCTGTGAGATCTGATTAAATATATTCAGAAAAAAACTAATCGTCCTCTTCCATTGGTTTCATTTCGAAGTCTTCCATAAACTTAGTGGTATAATTCCCCTCAATATAATCTGGGTGATCCATGAGTTGTCTATGGAAAGGAATAGTGGTTTTTACGCCCTCTATCACAAACTCATCTAGCGAACGCTTCATTTTACTAATCGCTTCTTCCCTGGTTTGGGCGGTAGTAATCAACTTAGCAATCATGGAATCGTAGTTGGGTGGAATGATATACCCACTATAAACATGCGTATCTATTCGCACCCCGTGACCCCCTGGGGCGTGTAAATTTGTAATTCTCCCCGGAGAAGGCCTAAAGTTGTTAAAAGGATCTTCAGCATTAATGCGGCATTCTATAGAATGTAATTTCGGAAAGTAATTTTTTCCTGAAATTGGCACTCCCGAAGCCACCATAATTTGCTCTCTAATAAGATCGTAATCTATTACCTGTTCCGTAATGGGATGCTCTACCTGAATACGGGTATTCATCTCCATAAAAAAGAATTTACGGTGTTTATCTACCAGGAATTCTACCGTTCCCGCCCCTTCATATTTAATGTATTCTGCGGCTTTCACTGCGGCATCCCCCATTTTTTTCCGAAGACTATCGGTCATAAAAGGAGAAGGAGTTTCTTCGGTTAATTTTTGGTGACGACGTTGTATAGAACAATCCCTTTCAGAAAGATGGCAGGCTTTACCTGTGCTATCTCCAACAATTTGTATTTCGATATGGCGTGGCTCTTCAATAAGCTTTTCCATATACATATCGTCGTTATCGAAAGCGGCTGCAGACTCCTGACGCGCAGAATCCCAGGCGTCCTGCAGGTCTTCTTCTTTCCATACCGCACGCATTCCTTTACCACCACCACCGGCGGTAGCCTTAAGCATTACGGGATAGCCAACTTCTTTAGCTAATTTTTTGCAATCGGTAAAATCTTTAATAATCCCTTCCGATCCCGGTACACAGGGAACTCCGGCAGCTTTCATAGTAGCTTTAGCCGTCGCTTTATCTCCCATTTTCGCAATCATTTCAGAAGAAGCACCAATAAATTTTATATTGTGTTCATTACAGATCTTGGCGAATTTAGCGTTTTCAGAAAGAAATCCGTATCCGGGGTGAATAGCGTCTGCATCGGTAATTTCCGCGGCAGCGATAATATTGGAAATCTTAAGATAAGATAAATTACTTGGCGGAGGGCCAATGCATACGGCTTCATCGGCAAACCTTACGTGAAGACTTTCGGCATCTGCGGTAGAGTAAACCGCCACGGTACTAATCCCCATTTCTTTACAGGTACGAATAATGCGCAGTGCAATTTCGCCCCTGTTTGCAATTAATATTTTTTTAAACATACCTATTGTTTTTTTGGCCCGGGAAACGTCCCCTTAAGGCTTTGTTCAGAAATAAAGTGTACAGAATTGACCATGTTATTTTGTGCAATAATGAGGCAAAAAACACAGCTATAGCTTAGCTAAAGCGTCCCGATCTCGAGTACTCGAGAGGGATTAACGTATTTAATGTACAAAAGAACGAGTCAGAACGTATAAGTTGTTTTGAACAATGCCTTAGCTAAATGGGCAGTAATTTATGATGGATCTACTAAAAATAAAGGCTGATCGAACTCTACCGGAGAAGAATCGTCAACAAGTACTTTTACTATTTTTCCTGAAACTTCACTCTCAATTTCATTAAAGAGTTTCATAGCCTCAATAATACAAAGTACATCCCCTTCTTTAATGGTATCCCCTACCTCAGCAAAGATTGGTTTATCGGGCGAAGGTTTTCGGTAAAAAGTTCCAATAATAGGAGATTTTACAGTAATATATTTGGAGTCGTCCTCAGCAGCCGGAGCTTTTTGTTCTTCTTTATTTTGAGAAGCACCTTCTTGTGAAGGAGCCGGCGCTTGCTGCTGCTGTGGTTGCTGAACGGGCATAGGCTGTTGCATTTGTCCGCCCATAGGTACTTGATGTACTATTGTTTCCTTTTCGTCTGAGCCGGTTTTAATGGTGATTTTCACATCTCCCGTCTCCAGCTTAACCTCACTGGCACCAGATTTGGCCACAAACTTGATTAAATTCTGAATTTCTTTTAAATCCATAGTTTCGGTATTGATTTTTTAAGAATTATATGCCCATTTTAAGTAGGTGGCTCCCCATGTGAAGCCTCCTCCAAATGATGCAAAAATTAAATTATCTCCTTTTTTAAACTGCTTCTCGAAATCGCTAAGCAGCAAAGGCAAGGTAGCCGAGGTAGTATTTCCATAGCGCTCAATATTCATAAGCACTTTTTCATCTTCCAGCCCCATACGTTTTGCGGTAGCACCAACAATACGTTCGTTTGCCTGGTGGGCAATTAGCCAATCTACATCTTCATCGCTCAACTGGTTGCGTTCCATAATTTGTTCACTCACTTCGGCCATATTGGAAACGGCAAATTTAAAAACCATTTTCCCATCCTGCCTTACGTAATGAAGTTTTTTAGCGACGGTTTCTTCGGTTGTTGGCATAAGCGAGCCTCCGGCTGTGATATTCAAACTTCTCCTACCAATAGAATCACAGCGCAAAATTTCGTCTTGCAGCCCCAAACCTTCGTCATTAGGCTCCATAAGTACTGCACCAGCACCATCTCCAAAAATTATACAGGTCGTCCTATCGGTATAATCAATAATTGAAGACATTTTATCGGCTCCAATTACCAGCACTTTTTTATATCGGCCGGATTCTATAAAAGCCGAAGCTGTGGACATCGCGTATAAGAATCCTGAACAGGCAGCTTGAAGATCGTAGGCAAAAGCATTCACGGCACCAATGCTTGTGGCGACGTGCACGGCTGTGGCAGCGACCGGCATATCTGGGGTCACTGATGCTAGAATAACCAAATCGATCTCTGTAGGGTCGAGATTAGATTTTTCGATTAGGTTTTTTGATGCTTCTATTCCTAAATAAGAAGTCCCCTTATTAGGGTCTTTAAGTATACGACGTTCTTTAATTCCGGTTCTGCTGGTGATCCATTCATCATTGGTATCCACCATCTCTTCCAACATTTTGTTGGTCAACACATCTTCGGGTACATACGCACCCACAGCGGTAATGGCTGCTGTGATTCTATTCATACATTTGACTTTTAAACCCCTCTGTACTACTAATACGTACAGAAAATCAAAAGAAAATTACTACTTTTTCTCTGAACGGGGGTGCAAATTAAGGTCTTTTTAGCACTTATTCAACTTAAAACAAAAAACTCCCACATGGTGAGAGTTTTTAGTATAGGTTAAAATTAAAGCTCTATTCTTAAATTAAGCTTCTATTTCTTCTGTATTGTCAATTAAAACCTGACCGCGGTAGTACAATTTACCTTCATGCCAGTGTGCCCTGTGGTACAAATGCGCCTCGCCTGTAGTAGGATCTGTAGCTATTTTAGGTACCGAAGCTTTATAATGTGTCCTTCTTTTATCTCTTCTGGTTTTAGAGATTTTTCTCTTTGGATGTGCCATGGCTTGCTATTATTTATCGTTTAATAAGTTTTTTAATTTATTCCAACGAGGATCTATTTCATCCTCATTTTTCTTTTCTCTGTTCGTAATGCTTAATTCTTCGAGTTTATCAAGTACTTCTGAATCTAATGTTCCATCTTCAACCCCGGGATGCACCCGTTTAAAAGGGATAGATAATACAATAAGTTCATAAATATATTGCTGAACATTAATTTCAAATTCGCCGTGTGGCAGAATAAGTAAATCTTCATTATCGTCATTATAGGCTTCCCCAAACTTTACCACCAAAAACAAACTTCCGTCTATTTCTTGATCGTAAGGCTCGTTGGTACTGTCACAATTTACATTTACGTAGCCTGAAGCTTTAAACGTAAACTCCATCATTGTAGATTTTTTATCCAGACACAAATCTATTTTAACATTCGCGCTGTTTAGATCGTCGTACTCAAAATGCTCAAAGAACTCCTTATCAATTTCGTATTCAAACTGGTGTTTTCCCAGCTTTAATCCCACAAAAGGGATTGTAAACGCTGCTAAATTCCTCATCTCATCATCAGTTTCTTGCCTGGGCCGCTTCGGCTTAGGCGGGTGCAAAGATATAAAAATTAATAAATCAAAGGCCTGTTATAAACAATTTTTTGTTTATATCTTTTTCCCTTGCTTTTTTAAGGGATTGCGGGTTAGCTCTTTATATTCTTCCCGACATTTATAAATTTCTATAGCGCGAAAAACAGCCTCTTTAAAAGAGTTGATATTTGCTGAATTGGTCCCTGCAATTTCAAAGGCGGTTCCGTGATCTGGGGAGGTACGCACCTTGCTTAAGCCGGCGGTAAAATTAACCCCGCTACCAAAAGAAAGGGTTTTAAACGGAATTAAACCCTGGTCGTGATAAGAGGCCACCACCGCATCAAAATTGACGTAATTCTTTGTGCCGAAAAAACTATCGGCCGAGTATGGTCCAAATACAAGATCTCCTTTATCCCGCAACTTCTGAAGCGTAGGCTTTAAAACCTCTTCATCTTCTTTTCCAATTACGCCTTGATCGCCACTGTGCGGATTGATACCCAAAACCGCAATTTTAGGCTTTTGAACCCTAAAATCCTGTTTCAGGGTATGCTGAATAATCTCCAGCTTTTTCTCAATTAATTCCGGGGTAATCGTATTCGCTATATCTTTAAGCGCTACATGATCTGTAAATAAACCTATTTTCAGCGTATCGGTAATCATAAACATAAGGCTCTCCCCTTCCAATTCTTTAGCCAAATAATCGGTATGTCCCGGGAAATTAAAATCGGCGCTCTGTATGCTGTGTTTATGTATAGGCGCGGTGACCAAAACATCTATTTCGTCATTTTTTAAAGCCTGGGTAGCTGCTTGCAAGGATTTAAAAGCATATTCCCCAATTTTTGGATCTTCTTCGCCAAAATTGATATTCACTCCTTCTTTCCAAACATTCATGACATTAATCTTTCCGTCTATAGCTTTAGAAGGATGATCTATGCCTTGAAAATTCAGGGAAAGTTTATAATGTTTTTTTAGGAAGGTAATTACTTTTGCCGATGCGAAAATCACCGGGGTACAAAAATCCAGCATTCGGGAGTCATCAAAGGTTTTAAGCGCGATTTCACTGCCAATACCATTCAAATCTCCTATGCTTATTCCTAATTTGACTTTTTCAGCCTGCTTCATCTGCTTAAATTTAAAGATTGTGTAATTTACAATGAATTCAGTTTATCTCAAAACTCTTATTCAGTAGGTCCGATTGTCTTCCGGTAAATCAAAAAAACCGGGAGTATCAAAATCCTCCAGGAGAGAATAACTTCTAAAATTCCCAAAAGCTATTAGGACAGAAGAAGTTTTTCAAATTTCTCAAGTCTTTTTATTATAGCCCCTATCCTCCTAACCTGCATTATTTACGCTTTTCAAAGAATATGGCTGAGTAAGCAGGCTAACCCCCGACTTAGTTGCACCCATTTTTGAGCATCGAAATGTTGGTAAAACTTAGTCGTAATACAACATTGAGTTTAATTTCATGAACATTCCGGGTTAAACTTCTCTGGTTTATTTCTATTTTTACATCACAAATGTAAGAATAATCAAAGATATGTTTACCGGAATCATTGAAGAAGTAGGAGAAATAAGTGCTGTGGAAAAAGAAGGGGGAAATATGCACTTTAGCATACAAGCCAACATCACCCCTGAACTGAAGATAGACCAAAGTGTATCCCATAATGGGGTTTGCCTCACCGTGGTTGCTCTTGAAACATCAACTTACACCGTTACCGCAGTAGCCGAAACGCTTCAAAAAACAGGTTTGAAAGATTTAAAAAAAGGAACCCTGATAAACCTGGAGCGGGGAATGAAACTTGGGGATAGGTTAGATGGACATCTTGTGCAAGGACACGTAGATCAAACTGCGACCTGCAAGGAAATACTTGAAAAAGATGGTAGTTGGGAATTCACTTTTGAATATGATCCCTCTTTGCAAAATATGACTATAGAAAAAGGTTCTATTACCGTAAATGGAGTTAGTTTAACCGTGGTCAATTCAAAGCTGCATGAATTTAGCGTAGCGATTATTCCCTATACTTACAAACATACTAATTTTAAATCCCTGAAAGAGGGAGACATCGTTAATCTGGAGTTTGATGTCATTGGAAAGTATGTGAAACGCATTCAGGAGTTGGTATAGATCCGGGATGTTAAAGATTAAAGATCGCCCCGATAAATCGGGGCTGAAAGACACAAGAACAAAGATATGATTATGACTAACTGACAAACAGTAGAAATTTTCAGTATTTTTTTGAAACAAACAATAATCAAAAGCCAGCCCGCCTGGTACGGGCGAGTCCGAAAACATGTTGACAGCTTCTAATCATTAACAATATCTCTCGATGATTTGTACAAATTCTATCGGACACTGATGATGATTAAAAATGATTATAATCCCTATTACAGTGGCAGTAGAAAGCGTCGTCATTTTTTACCCTTAAAGTGATAAATCCCTAACCCCAAACCGGCGGCAAGCAAGGCCGAAACACCAAAATCTATGGGAAGACCTGGCGGCGGCGGCGGCCCATCATTCATAACAACCATGTCTGGTGATGGCGGTTCGATCCCTTTTTCCTGGGCAAATATAGAAACGGAAGCAAGCAAGAACAATAATATTACCAATATCTTTCTCACCTCCAGTTTCATTGCGGCGCAATGTACCACAATATATTTACGCTCCAAAAAAGCGGATTTCTTTATCCAAAAATACGCTATGCCACATTTCTTATTCAATTTGGGTGCTATTTTCAATAAGCTTTTATAACTTCATTTCGGGAATGTCACCTTCTACAATAAGTTTTCCTTCGGTAGCCTCTTTAATTTCTTCCACGCTAACTCCGGGTGCGCGTTCCAAAAGTTTAAAGCCTTCTTTAGTCACTTCAATTACGGCAAGATTGGTAACTATTTTAGTTACACAGGCCACTCCGGTTAAAGGCAGAGAACATTTTTTAAGTAGTTTAGATTTTCCCGCTTTATTGGTGTGCATCATCGCCACGATAATATTTTCGGCACTGGCTACCAAATCCATGGCACCGCCCATACCTTTTACCATTTTCCCCGGAATTTTCCAGTTGGCGATGTCCCCGTTTTCGGCAACTTCCATAGCGCCCAAAATGGTAAGATCTACATGTTGCCCACGTATCATCCCAAAACTCAAAGCCGAATCGAAGAAACTCGCTCCCGGCAAAGCGGTTATCGTTTGTTTGCCCGCATTAATTAAATCGGCATCTTCTTCGCCTTCAACAGGAAAAGGTCCCATTCCCAGAATTCCATTTTCACTTTGGAATTCTACTTCAATATCATCGCGCACAAAATTGGCTACCAAAGTTGGGATTCCTATTCCAAGGTTTACATAATATCCATCTTTTATCTCTTTGGCTATACGTTGTGCTATTCCGTTTTTATCTAACATAAATTTAATGTGTTAATGTGTTGATATGCTGGTGTGTTAATGTGCTAATTTGCTGGTGTGCTGGTGTGCTGATAGGTTGTTGCTTACATTCGCTTTTTATTGGTTGAAATAATTCGGCTTAACAGCTTCTTTACAGAAAGGAGTTTGTCATCAATAGCTTTATCCTGATTTTGAATGTGTTTCGATAATTCACAAAGCAAAAGCCAATATTCCGTCTCATTTGCTTCCTTGTCGGCTATTTTTAATTTATGTCCAAAGTCTTTTCTACTTTCCGAAGACTGAGCCTCCCAAATATTAGCTCCTATTGAGGTTCCACAACGTAATAATTGAGAAGCAATTTCAAAATGTTTGTCTTTTTTTAAGGTCTGAGAATAATCAATGATGTCCAAAGCAAAATCAACTGATAAATTTAATATTGCATTATTTTCCTTTTTTTCCATAATTTCATTATTTAAAGTTATATCTATTCCTTATTAATATTCAAGTTGAAATTATAGTTTAAAGCAATTTTCAAATTACCACATCATCAAATTATCACATCATCCCATTACCAAATTACCGCATTATCACATTACCCCATCAACACATTACCACATCATCTGACCGTTCTTTTTTCTATACGTTTTTCGTAATCTTTACCTTCAAAAATACGTTGTACAAAGATGCCGGGGATATGAATTTGGTTTGGATCTAATTCGCCCGGTTCCACCAATTCTTCTACTTCGGCGACCGTAATTTTAGCCGCACCACACATTAAGGGATTAAAATTACGAGCAGTTCCTTTAAAAATAAGATTTCCGGCTTTATCGCCTTTCCAGGCTTTCACAAAAGCGAAATCGGCTTTAAAGGCTTTTTCTAACACATACATTTTCCCATCGAATTCGCGGGTTTCCTTAAACTGTGAAACCTCGGTGCCATAACCGGCAGGGGTGTACATTGCCGGAAAACCTTGTTGGGCTGCCTGGCAACGGGCTGCCAAAGTTCCCTGCGGAATAAGCTCTACCTCCAGCTCCCCGCTTAACATCTGACTCTCAAATTCGTCGTTTTCTCCCACATAGGAAGAAACCATTTTATCAATTTGTTTCTTTTTGAGCAAACGGCCAAGACCAAAGTCGTCTATCCCGGCGTTATTGGAAATACAGGTAAGTTTTTTTACGTTGAGACGAACCAGTTCTGAAATAGCATTCTCGGGAATACCACTAAGTCCGAAGCCACCCAGCATAAAAGTCATGCCGTCTTCAACTCCTTGCAAAGCATCTTGCACATTCGCTACGGTTTTTCTAATCATCGGTATCTAATTTTACCGAAAAATACGAAAATAAAAATCTTATACCAATGCTTTCCTGGCTATAGATTATATTTTTCTAAAAAATAAGGCCTATTTTTTCCAAAATTCTAAAAATCGAGTTCATCTGGCACAGTATCAGTTTCAGAGGGATTGTCTTTATTATCTTCGTTGCAGTCTATCCGAATAGAAAGATGCTCGGGTCTTGGAAAATTACCTTGCGAAACATCCAATTCTTCATCTGCATAAAGATCTTTCATATACATACCCCAAATAGGCAATGCCATAGTGGCTCCCTGCCCGTAGGTTAAGCTTGGAAAATGCACGGCACGATCTTCGGCGCCTACCCAAACCCCAGTAACCAAATTGGGCACCATTCCAATAAACCAACCGTCACTTTGATTTTGGGTAGTTCCGGTTTTTCCGGCGATAGGATTTTTAAGATCATAGGGATATCCGGTCACTCCGCGTTTATAATGGTCAAATTCTTTGGCATAAGTTCCTCTTAGACGAACTCCGGAACCATTTTGGGTAACTCCTTCCAGCAGATTTACGGTTACATAGGCCGCCTCTTTGTTGAGTACATCATGGGTTTTTGGGATATGTTGATAGAGTACCGTTCCATTTTTATCTTCAATTCTGTTTACAAAAACCGGTTCTATAAAAACCCCTTCGTTCACAAAAGTACTATAGGCCGGAACCATCTCGTAGAGGCTCATATCTTCTGTTCCCAGGGCAATAGCAGGACCGCGTGAGAAATTTTCTGTATCTACTCCCAATTTACTTACCAGGTCAATTACAGGACCGGGACCCGTTTTGTCTATTACCCGGGCAGTAATTGTGTTTACAGATTGTGCCAGGGCATTTCTCAAACTTACCATTCCGGTATATTCCCCTCCAGCATTGCTGGGCGACCAATCTTTAACATTGCCGTATTTACCCGCTTCTATAGTAAACCGGTTTTTTGGCATCATATCGCAGGGCGATAATTTTAACTGATCTATCGCTGTGGCATAAACAAAGGGCTTAAAGGTTGAACCTACCTGGCGTTTTCCCTGTTGTACGTGATCGTATTTAAAATGCTTAAAATTAATACCGCCAACCCAGGCTTTTACTTCCCCCGTTTGCGGGGTCATAGACATGAGCCCAGCCTGGAGAAATCCTTTATAGTAAAAAATGGAGTCTTTTGGCGTCATTACGGTATCCTTAGTCCCTTTCCAGGAAAAAACCTTCATCTTGGTTTCCTTATCAAAAGAAGCTCGTATTTCATCTTCAGAGATACCTTTATTGGCCATTTCTTTCCAGCGCACAGAACGGCGCATAGCACTATTTATAATATTACTAATTTGATCCTTATCAATATCCCTAAAAGGAGCAGTTTTATTGTTCTTATTTTGACGATCAAATTCTTTTTGGAGATGAGAAATATGTCTTTCTACCGCAGTTTCGGCATATTGCTGCATCTTGGAATCTAAAGTGGTATAGATCTTTAAGCCATCCCGGTAAAGACTGTATTCTGTACCATCTGGTTTCGGGTTTTTCTCAATCCAATCTCTCATAAATCCTTGTAGATATACCCTAAAATAGGTCGCCATTCCCTCGTCGTGACCTTGCGGAGAAAAATCTATACTTAAAGGTAATTGTTGAAGGGAGTCTTCTTCTTTTTCAGAAATATATCCGTTTTTTCGCATTTGCACAAACACCTGATTTCTTCGCTGCTTTACCAATTCTGGCCTACGCATAGGATTGTAAAGTGCCGCGTTTTTAAGCATAGCCACCAAGACCGCAGATTCTTCTATTTTGAGGTTTTTGGCCTCTTTTCCGAAGTAAATTTTAGAAGCTGAACGAATTCCTACCGCCTGATACACAAAGTCGTATTTATTAAAATACATGGTGATAATCTCTTCTTTTGTATATTGTCTTTCCAGGCGGATAGCGATAATCCACTCTTTTATTTTTTGCAAAATACGGGCAAAGGTATTATTGGCTACATCTTCGGTAAATAACAATTTAGAAAGCTGTTGGGTTATGGTACTGGCGCCTCCACGAGATCCCAGGAAAACCGCCGCCCTTAAAGTCCCTTTGGCATCTATCCCGGCATGTTTATAAAAGCGTTCATCTTCGGTAGCGACCAAAGCTTCAACTAAATGCTCTGGAAGATCATCATATTTTATAGGAGTTCGGTTCTCACTGTAGTATTTCCCAATAGTTTCCCCATCGGAAGAGAAGATTTCTGTAGCAAGGTTGGTTTCTGGATTTTCAAGCTCCTCAAATTCGGGCATTTTACCAAATGCACCCCAACTTGCCAGGAGAAAAATTAAAACAACCGCCGATAATCCTATTCCAAATAACATCCAAAAACCAATAATGTAAGGCCTTTTACTGGGTTTGGACTTTTGCTTCTTTTTTTGCTTCTCGGCCATCTACTTAAAATTATTGCAGGTTTTTTTCTATCCTGAAACCTATATGGGTAATTCCTTCTAAAATCTCAATTCCGTTAACCTTATCGTTCTTTCGCATGGCTTGTTTAATACGCACACGATAAGCTCCGGGTTCGGTAAACTTCACATTTTCCTTATACCAAAGTTTGCTTTCTTTTACATCACCAAAACCCGTACCAAGCCATTTTCCATTTGGAGCTGCCATTTCATATTCCAATGTATCTGTAACTATTTTTCCCTGCGGAAATTGCATTTCGGTAATTAAAAAAAGGTTGCTATACTTATAATCTTTGTTATTGCGAACATTTATAAATAAATTATAGGCCTTTAGGGAATCCAGTTTTCCAGGTTTAAACACAAAACTGGAATCTTTTTTCCAGCCCTCTGCAACCGGTTTATACTCATCGTAAATCCGTTTTTTGTCGCAAGAAGCAAAAACGCTAAAAAGAACAACTAAAGTTAGATAAACGGAAACTTTACGCATTTTTAGAAGGTTTTCCTTTAGGCTTTCTTCTTTTTTTAGACTTTTGTTTTTTATGCTGACCTTTAGGTTTATCAAAACGGGTTAAACTGTCCTGACCAACCACGTTATTGAAATCTGGTTTTTCTTCCTCAAGGTGAATTTGCACCTCAAATTCTTCTAAACTGCCCACATCTTCTTTCTTGCGGTTTGCCGAGATAATTTTATTGGCCTGCTCTGCGGTTAGCTTATGCCAGTTCATCCATTCCCCTTCATAAGCATACCAAAGTTCTCCTCTAAAAATATCTATTTTTTGGCAAACTGCAGTTCCTTTTTTGGTAAAGAGCTTGGTATCTGTTCTCGGGAAACTTTTTAAAGCTTCCAGGTAAGAATCCAATTCATAATTAAGGCAGCATTTTAATTTTCCGCATTGCCCCGCTAACTTCTGCGGGTTCAAAGATAATTGTTGATACCTGGCTGCCGAGGTACTCACCGATCTAAAATCTGTAAGCCAAGTGGAGCAACAAAGCTCACGTCCGCAAGAGCCAATTCCTCCCAAACGCGCCGCTTCCTGTCGCAAACCAATTTGCCGCATTTCTATGCGGGTACTAAACTCGCGGGCAAATTCCTTAATTAATTGGCGGAAATCCACGCGATCGTCTGCGGTGTAATAAAAGGTAGCTTTTGAAGCATCTCCCTGAAATTCCACATCGCTAATCTTCATGCGAAGATTAAGCTTAATGGCGAACTCCCGGGCACGCTTTTTAATAGTCTCTTCCTTATTTCTTACTTCTTCCCAAATATCTATATCTTTTTGGGTCGCTTTTCTATATATTTTTAATACTTCCTCACTCTCGGGTTTTATCTTTTTCTTTTTCATTTGCACCCTTACCAGTTCTCCCGTAAGGCTTACCATACCAACATCGTGTCCCGGGGAAGCCTCGGTGGCAACCACATCGCCCATGCTTAGACTAAGGTTTTCGGTATTTTTAAAAAAGTGCTTTCGGCCGTTTTTAAAACGTACCTCTACATAATCAAAAGATGCTACCCCGTTGGGTAGTGACATATTTGATAGCCAATCGAAGACTGAAAGTTTATTACAACTATCTGTTCCACAAGTTCCATTATTTTTACATCCTTTTGGCTGACCATCTTTGGTTGAGCAACTGCTACAAGCCATAAATTTTTATATATTGTAAGCCTCGCAAATAGTTTTGCAGACTTTTGGGTTTATATTGACATTCTAAAAAAGTAAGCTACCTCGGGGCAAGCCTACGAGGCATTTCCCGATAACTATCGAGATGAAGAAATAAAAACATTTCGACGCAAATCTCACTTAGTGAGTAAATATACCAATATTAATTGGCACTCCCTTTTTAGAACGTACTGAACTCGTCTAAATTTTATGCATTGTAGTAAAAATTGATCATTTTTTGTCCAGTTGAAGTCTTTTTTGAGTTGCATAGCATCGCTACGGAAGGAGAAAAAGACAAAAAATGGGCAAAAAAGGGCGATTTTTAGCCAATTGAAAAAGTTTAAACGACTTCACTGTTAACTTTTATATTTTAACACTTCAGAGCGACCTTTCTTGAATATCTTATTGCTGTTTCCTCTTCCTTTCCGTAGCGCTTTTTGCTCCTCGTAAGGCAAAGCAGCAATTTCCATACAAGCTGTAGAACAGCAATCATTCATTTTTTCGGCACAATCTTCACACTGAATAAACAACAAATGGCAAGCTTCGTTCGCACAGTTTACATGTTTATCACAAGCTTTACCACATTGATGGCAGTGCGCGATCACTTCTTCTGAAATTCGCTCTGACCTCCGATGGTCAAATACGAAATTTTTACCAATAAACTTATTCTCCAATTCTTGTTTCTCTACCTGCCGTGCATACTCTATAATCCCACCTTCCAGTTGATACACATTTTTAAAACCTTTGTGTTTATAATAAGCGCTGGCTTTCTCGCAACGAATTCCGCCAGTACAATACATGACGAGGTTTTTATCTTCTTTATGCTCTTTTAGGTCGTTTTCTATTATGGGCAGAGAATCCCTAAAGGTGTCCACATTTGGCGTAACGGCTCCCTGAAAGTGACCAATTTCGCTTTCGTAGTGATTTCTCATATCTACCAAAACGGTGTTGGGATCACCAATTAATTCATTGAATTTTAGCGCATCAACGTGAACCCCTATATTGGTCACATCAAAAGTATCATCGTTGAGTCCGTCTGAAACTATTTTCTTACGCACTTTTACTTTCAGCTTTAAAAAAGCCTTGGCATCGTGTTCTATAGCAATATTTAGCCGAACCCCTTCCAGAAAATAAATATGATCTATAAAATTTTTAAATTCCTCAAAACGTTTCGCGGGCACCGAAAGTTGGGCATTTATGCCCTCGTGTGCCACATAGATACGACCAAGTACCTCCATTTGGTCCCAGGCCATAAAAAGGTGGTTTCTAAACAATTGCAGATTGCCAATGTTTGCATAGGCATAGAAAGAAAGGGTTAAGCGGTCTTCTCCCGCCTCGTCAATAAGTCCCGCCCTCTCTTTAGCGCTTAATTTATTGTACAGTTGCATGCTATACTAATTAGTTAAGGTTAAAGAATTTTTGCAAAGGTACATTTAAATTTTAAGGTTGAAAAGAGGCTTTGCTAAATGCGTTGCTGAGGAATATTTAGGTTAAGGTTAATGACTCTTATATTTCAGTGCAGTTCGTATGGATATCAATCTGATTTCATTTGTATAACACTCTGTTATACACTATATTTACTGAAAGTTAATACAGTATGAGCTCAAAAGTCCAAACCGCCGTTAGATTAAACAAAGACCTTCTGGATGCCTTAAAAGAAAAGGCAAGGGCCGATAACAGAAGTCTGAATAATTATATCGAAAAATTATTATACCGGGATATTGGCAATATTCCTAACGAAACCACCAAAGCGGCCATTAAAGAAGCCCAAAACAGTACTGATTTAGAACGTATTGATGATGTGGATATTTTTTTTGACAAGCTTTAATATCTATGTACGATTTAGTTATTACAGGACAATTCAAAAAAGACCTAAAAAAGAATCCGAAAGATTATGAGCTATCCAGGAAAGTAGTAAAAAAATTACAAGCAGAAGGAGTTAAGGGGCTATCGTTAAAACTAAAACCGCATAATCTCACCGGAAATTACAAAGGGCATTTAGAATGTCATCTTCGGCCAGATTTATTAATAATCGGGATACAGGTAGAAAGCCCAAAGAGGATTAAACTAGTTCGAATTGGGTCACATTCAGATTTATTTCAATAAGAAAGTTTGGCCTAAAAAGAAATATCCATTAATTTGAAAAGCGCAAACGGCGATACGATTCGATTTTTTGGATAAAGCTGATTGCCGTACAATAAACAGAAATGTTCAAAAAATTATTGTCTTAAGCGCCCTAATTGAAAAATTTTTGTGAAACATCTACAGAAATATGGATACACAGCTCCAGAGGAGCGACATAAATTTCCGTAAAAAGGTTCTCACCTATAGACCTCACAGGTCTCTAAGACCAGTGAGGTCTTCTATTTTCAATGAAGCTTGTAAAATTTTAAATTATGGTTTTTAATTCACGAGAACGCATCCCTCCAAAATTTAAAATCAGAAAAATCATTTGGCAAGCAACTATTCAAAAAAGCGGTAAATATAAAATTGTGATGCAACAAAACTTATAGTAATTTAGCAACTCTTTAAATAGATTATTCAAATTATGAGCAACGATAAAGAAAAAGAAGCGAAATTAAAGGCTTTAAAACTTACCCTGGACAAAATGGATAAAACCTATGGAAAGGGTACCGTAATGAAGATGAGCGACCAGGCTGTAGTAGATATAGAGGCTATTTCTACCGGCTCTCTAGGCTTGGATCTCGCGCTAGGAGTTGGCGGGTATCCCAGGGGAAGGGTTGTTGAAATTTACGGCCCGGAATCTTCGGGAAAAACTACTTTAACTTTACACGCTATTGCTGAAGCCCAAAAAAAAGGAGGTATTGCGGCATTTATTGATGCCGAGCATGCTTTTGATAGGTTTTATGCTGAAAATTTAGGGATAGATATCGAAAACTTAATTATCTCCCAACCCGATAACGGGGAACAGGCTTTAGAAATTACCGATAATTTAATTAGATCGGGAGCGATAGATATTATTGTGATCGACTCGGTTGCAGCTTTAACGCCCAAGAGTGAGATTGAAGGGGAAATGGGAGATTCTAAAATGGGCTTGCACGCCCGTTTAATGTCTCAGGCACTTAGAAAGCTTACCTCTTCCATCAGCAAAACAAATTGTACCGTAATCTTTATTAACCAGCTTAGGGAAAAGATTGGCGTTATGTTTGGAAACCCAGAAACTACTACCGGTGGTAATGCGCTTAAATTCTACTGTTCTGTGCGTTTAGATATTAGAAGATCTACCCAAATAAAAGATAGTAACAGCAATGTACTGGGGAACAAAACACGGGTAAAAGTTGTGAAAAATAAGGTAGCGCCACCATTTAAAACAGCCGAATTCGACATTATGTATGGCGAAGGGATTTCAAAAATTGGAGAGCTTATAGATATTGGTGTCGATTATGAAATAGTAAAGAAAAGCGGGTCCTGGTTTAGTTATGAAGACACTAAATTAGGCCAGGGAAGGGATGCAGTGAAAATCCTGTTAAAAGACAATCCCGATCTTATGGAAGAACTCGAAGAAAAAATAAAAAATGCCATTAAGATAGCGAAACAATAAATTATTCCGGCTTGCTTCTCAAGGCATTCGGACGCATACTTTGTTGTATATTAATGCCTAATAAGTGAGCAAAACTAAAAAAAATCCCTCTTTCCAGGGATTTTTTTAGTTTAAAGACGCAACCTTTTCATCCTTACTGCATCTATAGGATAGAAAACAATTTAAAATCAAATTATTGTAATGAAAAGATTAATTTTATTATTCGCGAGTGCATTATTATTGGTGAGTTGCGATACAGATGATGATGGGCCAAACGTTGCTTATGAATTTGCAGAAATTACGGAAACCGATTTACCCGATTATTTTGAAACGGGTGAAACTTATGATATAGAGGTTTCTTATCAGCTACCTAGTGCCTGTCACAACTACTACACTTACCAAAGCGGAGAAGAAAGAAGTGAGGAAAAGGATTCTACCCTTGTTGTAGAGATTAGGGCTTTAACAACTTACGATCCTAATCTAACAGAGTGTACTCAAGAGGATAGTTTAAGCGGTAACTTTACAATAGAAAATGTAAAAATCAACAGCAAAGAATTCAACAATTATCATTTTAAGTTTCTAACAGGGGGAGATGAAGATAATAACGCACAGTACTTAAATGTGGAAATACCTGTAGGAAAACCCGACCCGGAAACACCGGAAGAAGAGAATACTAACGAATAACAAACAGTTAGTGAGTTTAAAGAAACTCATACAGCAGTGCAAAAAAAAGGATATTAAGGCGCAGG
>JGI1221J11331_1000224_pt1 | contig 18302 bp, 16 predicted proteins | sample LakVidmifraction_4_FD_11331 | JGI IMG/M metagenome (IMG submission 11331) | reverse complement strand
CATCCTCGAGCAAATGAGTTGCATAAGAATGTCGAAGTGTATGGGCCGTAAACTTTTTTTGAGTGTTTACTTTTGAACGACTTTCTTTAATAACCCACTGGATGGCTCTTGTGGTAAGAGCTTGTGGAATACCGTCTTTTGTAACCTGACTGTTGAAAACATATTTTATAGGATGTTCAGTTTCAAAATATTTTTTCAAACCTCGAACAAGGTGAGGGCTCAGAGGAACATAGCGGTCTGCTTTTCCTTTTTGCTTTTTCACCAATACCGTTCTTCGATCAAAATCTACATCTGATCGCAACAGTTTACAAAGCTCATAACTGCGCAATCCGCAACCGTAGAGCATTGCCAGAATCAACCGATGTTTTAAGTATTTTGGAGCATTTAACAGCTCGCGTACTTCCTGTTTGTTTAATACAACAGGAAGGCTATTTTGCCTTTTTATCTGTGGAAGTTGGATGCGTTTTTTATTCAGCCCCAAAACCTTGTAAGCGGCACGGAGTCCATAAATAGTATGTTTAAAGAAACTCTCTGAAGGAGTTTTGTGTAGGTTTTGGCAGTGGTAGAGATAGTCGTTTATCTGCTCTTCTGTAAGGTGTTCAGGGCTGCTTTTAGAATAAATCGCTAGGTGGGCAAGGCAACGTAGGTAGTTTTTTAAGGTAGTGGTTGCTTTACCGTTTATGGCAAAACTTTTCTCTAGGGAGAGTGTTAGTTCTTTAAATTCAGGTACTTGTTCTAAGGCCGTTTCTAAAATGGTCTTTGCTTTTTTTTAAATACATCTTCTTAAGGTTTTTGTTGAGTCATTAAGTTAATGTATTTTTATAAGTAACTAAAAAAGCTTCCGAGGAACGAGGATTAGTTCAACGGCGTATAAACGCAATTGAAACGTGCGTTTATACGCAATACGTTGTGCCTAATGCAAAAAAATCCGTTAACACAACAAAAATCCGTAACTTTGGAAAATGGAATATTGGGAAGAAATAAATAACAAACTGAAACCTTGGATTGACACTGATTTGAATAAAACGGTGCTTGACCTTTTTGCAGGTTGCGGTGGACTTTCCCTTGGATTTGAAGCTAATGGTTTTAAGACTATTGGCTATGAAATGGATGAACAAGCCTCTAACACTTATAATGAAAATTTAATCGGAGAGTGTGTCAACGAAAAATTAACAATTGAATCTAAATATCAGAAAGCTGATATAGTAATTGGTGGTCCACCTTGTCAACCTTTTAGTGTGGGTGGAAAACAATTAGGATTAAAAGATTCTAGAGATGGTTTTCCTATATTTTTATCTGCAATTAAACAACTTGAACCAGAAGTTCTTCTTTTTGAAAATGTTAGAGGAATGCTCTACAAAAACAAATGGTATTTAAAAGAAGTAATTGAAGAACTTGAAAGTTTGGGATATTACATTAATTATGCTCTTTTAAATGCTAAAAATTACGAAGTTCCTCAAAATAGAGAAAGAGTAATCGTAATTGGCTCTAAACAAAAAATTAATCTTCCCAAGAAAATTAATAAACAAGTAACCGCAGGTCAAGCTTTGGGAGAACTTGCGTTTCAATTTGACGAAGAATCCAAATTTTTTACGGAATCTATGGACAGATACGTTGCTAAATATGAAAAAGCATCCAAATGTATTAATCCGAGAGATTTGTATTTAGATAGACCGGCAAGAACTCTAACCTGCAGGAATTTGGCGGGTGCAACAGGAGATATGCACCGAGTTAGATTGAAAGATGGTCGCAGAAGAAGAATTACAGTCCGAGAAGCTGCCAGACTTCAAAGTTTTCCTGATTGGTTTGACTTTTCAGGAACAGAAACAAACCAATATAACCAAATTGGTAATGCTGTTGCACCAAATTTCGCATATAATTTAGCTTTAAACATTAAAAACCATTTAATGTGCGATAATGACAATCAATATATTCTAACAGAAAACGAACAATTAAAACTATTTGAGAATGAAGCAATATATCAGTCCCGATAAATCAAAATCTTTTAGAGAAAAATCACCCCAAGTTCAGGAACTGATAAATACAACGCTTTATATCCTTGACACTTTTGGAATACCTTTAGATACTACACCCAGAAGATTAGAAAGAATGGCAATTGCATTTTTAGCTAGTTCTAATGTAAAGAAAATGACAGGTTTTAAAAATTCAAAAGACCTAAATAGTGGATATGCTCTTAAAACAAGGGATATAATAAACTACGTCAACAATCATTTTGGAGAAAATATAAGTTCAGGTTCTTATGACGACATTCGTAGAAAAGACCTGAAATTACTAACAGTCGCAGAAGTGGTATTGCAATCAAGTCCAAACTCTGCGACAAACGACTCAACACGTGGTTATTCAATTAATCCAACTTATGCTGAACTCATTAGAGATTTTGGCGCAAAAGATTGGGAAAAAATGGTATCCGAAAAGTTAAAGAATATTGAGCCATTAAGCAAAAAACTAAAAAGGGAAAGGGAAATAGCTAAAGTCAATGTTACGCTTCCTTCAGGTGGTGAATTGACTTTTTCAGCAGGAGAACACAATGATTTACAAAAAGCGATTATTGAGGACTTTTTGCCGAGATATGGACACAGTGCAGAAATCTTTTATGTTGGAGATACCTCTGACAAATACCTTTATTTGGAAAAAGAAAAGCTTGAAGAACTAAACTTCTTTGAAATTTCACACGAAGAATTACCTGACGTCATCGCTTATTCAAAGAAAAAGAATTGGCTCTATTTAATAGAAGCGGTTCACTCTTCGGGTCCGATTAGCGAATTGAGATTAATCCAACTTCAAAAACTAACGAAAGAGTGTAAAGCTGACATAGTGTACGTAACGGCATTTTTGAATAGACCAAAATTCAGACAGTTTATGACAGATATTGCTTGGGAAACAGAAGTATGGATTGCTGATAATCAAGACCACTTAATACATTTTAACGGAGACAAATTTCTCGGACCATATAAACCGGAATAAAAAAAGCACTAGGCACAATAACTAAGCATATGGCGCGCCGATAGGCCAGCGCTATATGCTATGTTGACTGATCCGGGATTTGTAAATAAGGGGGAATTCGGAGGATTTGCAAGTACCTTGGCAATGAAGAAGTTTGTTTCTATACCTTTTTGTGGATGGCTTTCCGCAGGGAATACGACCACGGGAGCTATCTTTTCGGCGCAAGCCTTATTTTCTTATGTACTGTACCTGTTTTTCGTTCATTTTTTAAGTTAATTATTTAAAACTTATTGAGAGGTAATTAAACGTGCATCAACACATATTCGCAATTGTGGCCATTCCAATAAAATAGTATTTTTAGCATCTAATAAAGTAAAATCTAAGCGGACAAATCCGTTTACCAAATACCACAACTGATGAATACAGGAGACCGACACAAGCTGGGAAAATAGAGAATGAATTTGAGAACTACACTTCTTTTATTGTCAGTTGCAGAAATTAGACTTTCTTTATTTGGGCAAACCCACGAGATATTATATAGAAAAAATATCACTGTTGTCCGGTAAAGAATCAAGACCGCTGCGCTAATAGAATCAAGAACAAAGACTTGATTGTAACTAACTGATAAACAGCATTAGTTATTTTTTTATATTTTGGAAACCACATATTTTCGATATAAATAAATAGCAAGCCCTAAATGCAAAAAAGCGTGAAACGTCTTCAAAATCGAGGCAAATTAAGTTCGTAAAAGTTTTTATCGGACAATACTGAAAAAATATTCTTAATTTCGAGGCAAGCCCGCCTGAATAAATTCAATTCAGGCAGGCTTCGGAGCATTTAAATCTCGATTATCGAGTAAAATTAAATTAAATTCGTGAAGTATTAAATTTGAAAGTTTATATAATCATTCCCGCACATAATGAAGCCAACTTTATAAAGGAGACCCTTCAATCTTTAGCGACACAAAGCTTACTACCTACTAAACTTGTGGTNGTAGATGATGCTTCAACCGATAATACCNCCCAAATCGTTTCAGAATTCAGTAAGAAATTCCCTTTTATCAGTTTAATAAAAAAAGAAGCTGCAGCAGAACACCTCCCCGGAAGCAAAGTTATAAACGCTTTCAATACAGGTTTAGACAGCCTGGATAACTCCTACGACATTATCTGTAAATTTGATGCCGATCTTATTTTTCCGAAGCATTATTTAGAAACAATTGTTCATTCTTTTCGCGAAAACCCCAGGCTGGGTATGGTCGGCGGATTTTGTGAAATTCAGAAAAACGGGAAATGGAACCTGGAAAATTTAACAGGGAAAGATCATATTCGCGGGGCACTAAAAGCATACAGAAAATCCTGTTTTAATAGTATTGGTGGATTAAAACCAGCGATGGGTTGGGATACCGTTGATGAATTATTGGCACAATACCACGGCTGGCAGATTGAAACAGATGACTCGCTTAGGGTTAAACACCTTAAACCAACAGGAAAGAACTATAATAAAACTTCCAGGTATAAACAAGGTGCTGCTTTTTACCGACTTAGGTATGGACTTTTAATCACTGCGATCGCTTCGGCAAAACTTGCCTATAAAAAGAAAAGTTTCAGTTTTTTTAGCGATTGCATGATGGGTTTTACAAAAGCTACAAAAGAAAAACGACCTTATCTTATAACTAAAGATGAAGGTCGTTTTATTAGGGATTTACGTTGGAAAAAAATGGGTGAAAAATTATTCTGATATTTCAGTATCCAACATCATATACAAAGGTTTTCCGGTGGCAGCATTTGGAAAAGCAATTCCCAATAAAGCAGAAACAGTAGGTGCAATATCTACAATTTCGGTGCGCTGTGTGGTGCTTCCGCGTTGCACTCCATTTCCGTAGAAAATAAGCGGTACGTGGGTGTCATAGTTGAATCCGCTGCCGTGGCTGGAACCGGTTCTGGAATACGTAAGTGTAGCAGGATCTAACACCACAACCACGTCTCCACTTCTTTTTTGGTTAAACCCATTTTGAATAGCGGTACCGGCATTCCCAATATATCCGGCTCCACTTAATTGATCACGGGTGTAAACTTTATCTATTTGATCCATTTGCAAGATATGATGAGCCAGTTTTTCCTGGAATTCCGATCTATCTATTCCAGCTTTTTCAAGAGCTTCGTAATTAAAAAATAGTTGATTAGAGCTATAGCTTGCTATCAAGTTGTCTTCACCAAATTCTTTTGAAGCATAATCTTTTACAGCTTCCTCAAAATCTCCATTATCAAAATATCCTGCCGGAATATTAACCGAATCCAGGTAAGCCGGGACATTCACACCACCGTGGTCTGAAGTTAGAAAAATAGTATAATTTCCCTTCCCAACTTCGTTATCCAAATGTTCTAAAAGCGCTGCTATATTTTGATCTAGCCTTAAATAAGTGTCTTCAACTTCTTTAGAATTTACACCAAAGTTATGGCCCACCTTATCTGTGCTTGAAAAACTAAGGGTCAGAAAATCGGTATCCTCATCTGCACCGAGCTCTTCGGCATCAATTGCGGCCAGGGCAAAATCTAAGGTAATATCGTTTCCATAAGCAGTATTAGAAATAATATCATAGCCTCCATTTTCTTCACTCAAAGATTTAAGGTCATAAGGGAACGAAGCTTCTTTTTTGCCTGTAAATCCGCCTTCAAAGGTATTGATATCGCTTCCGCTTTCTTTATAGCTTTCTGAATCGTGTAAGGTATTCCAGGTTTTTAAATAGGATTCAACTTTATCAGACGCATTAAATTTTTTAACCCACTGCGGTAATTCTTCCATATAATAGGTACTGGAAATCCAATTTCCCTCATCTTTTCCCCTAAACCAATAAGCGGCATTTGCGGTATGGCCGGCAGGCAAAACAGAACCTCTATCTTTAATAGAAATCCCAATGGTTTTTCCGCGCATTTGGGTATGTAACCTGTTTTGATCTGCCACGGTGGTAGATTTCATTCTATGCGGCGACATTTTTCCCGCGTTAGAATCGGTCCCCAAAGGTTCTACCGACTCATCCCCTGCGCAATACACCTCTTGCTCAGTGAATTTATCGTACCAGCCATTTCCTATAATCCCATGATTCATAGGGCTGGTGCCGGTATGTATCGAGGCATGTCCCGGCCCGGTATAGGTAGGCACATAATTAAAGTGGTTATTCTTAAAATTGTAACCTTCGTTAATAAGTTTTTTAAATCCGTTTTCTTCAAAACGATCCCAAAACCGGGTAAGGTAATCGTAGCGCATTTGGTCAACTACTATTCCAACTACCAGCTTGGGTTTTTGTTGTTCCTGTTTCTGGGCTAATGCCTGAAATGAAAAAAATACTGTAAATAATAAGAAAGTAAATCGCTTCATTTTTATTGTTTATTGTTTATTAGGAGTGAACTCTTTTAAATTTTATGGATTGCAGCGAAAATTAGTCATTTCTCGTTCATTTGAAATCTTTTTGAGGTACGTAATCTCGAAGCCCCCCGGACTAAGGAAGGTGAAAAGACAAAAATGGGTAAAAAAAGCGTTTTTTTCAATTGAAAAAATTTAAACGAATGCCATACCTCAAAATTACTAAACTTATTGAGCTAAAGATTAATTCTTCGTTAAATACTTTGGTGTATTTTTTTAGTACTTTAGCTTTACAAAAATGGCTTAATGAACTATCTACACTCCATTGGGGAATATTTTTTAATGCTCAAAGGAACTTTCCACCGAATGACGAAAACATCGGTTCTAAGAGGTTTAATCCTTAAAGAATTAGACGATCTTATTATTGGTTCTATGGGAATTGTCTCTTTTCTCTCCTTTTTTATAGGCGCTGTAGTTGCCCTGCAAACTGCGCTTAATTTAAACAACCCCCTAATTCCCAAATCCCTGGTCGCCTATGCGGCCCGGCAAAGTATAATTTTGGAATTTGCCCCCACATTTATCTCCATTATCATGGCTGGGAAAGTAGGCTCTTACATTACCTCTAGTATAGGTTCTATGAATGTGACCGAGCAAATTGACGCCCTGGAAGTAATGGGTATAAATTCGCTTAATTATCTTGTTTTTCCAAAGATAGTAGCAATGATGTTTTATCCTTTTGTGATCGCTATTTCCATGTTCCTGGGAATACTGGGCGCTTATGCCGCTGCCGTACTTGGAGGCTTTGTTCCACCAGATGTGTTTATACAGGGATTACAGCAAGATTTTGTGCCCTTTCAATTGGTCTATGCATTTATAAAAACAATTTTATTCGCATTTATATTGGCTACTGTTCCTGCTTATCATGGTTATTATATGAAAGGCGGGGCTCTTGAAGTAGGTAAAGCAAGTACCAGTTCTTTTGTATGGACCAGTGTGGTAATTATTATAACCAATTATGCCGTAACCCAATTATTGTTAAGTTAAATGATAGAAATAGAAAATTTACATAAAGGTTTTGATGGTGAGGAAGTCTTAAAAGGCGTAGATTTCACTTTCGATAGAAGTAAGACTAATCTTATCATCGGTCAGTCGGGTTCGGGAAAAACTGTTCTTTTAAAATGCTTATTAGGCTTGTTTACTCCTGAAAAAGGAATTATTAAATACGATGGTAAACCTTATACTGAATTTACCGACGATGAACGAAAAGATCTCAGTAAAAACATAGGCATGATTTTTCAGGGCGGTGCGCTTTTTGATTCTATGACGGTTGAAGAAAATGTACTTTTTCCTTTACGCATGTTTACCAAGGGCCAGAAAAAAGAAAACCTGGAACGGGTTAGGGAAGTTTTAAAACGTGTTAACCTTGATGGCACCGAAGATAAAATGCCTTCGGAAATTAGTGGCGGGATGCAAAAAAGGGTCTCTATTGCCAGGGCCATTGTAAACCGCCCCAAATACTTATTCTGCGATGAACCCAATTCGGGACTGGATCCTAAAACCGCTACGGTAATAGATAACTTAATTCAGGAAATTACCCACGAATACGATATTACCACCATCATCATTACCCACGATATGAACTCAGTTCTGGAAATAGGTCAAAAAATCGCCTTCTTAAAAGACGGGGTTTTAGCCTGGAAAGGCGATAAATCGCAGATTTTTAAAACTGATGATAAAACGGTAACAGATTTCGTGTATTCTTCTGACCTTTTCAAAAAAGTAAGAAAAGCCCAGTTGCAAGGTCTTTAATTCACCTTAAGGGTGTCAAGTTTTAATCGCACTTTTATCCATTTCCCGAAGCGCTCTTTTTCAGCAGAAATTTCATTTGCAGATAATCCTTTTTTCCAGGTGAGGTTAAATGTGGGAATGGTATCGGTTTTTTCAAAGTTTGTGGTAACCAGATTAGAATAACCCAATTCTTTTAGGCCATCATAATTTATTTTGGCTTCGCGGCTCACATCTTTAAAAGAGAAATCTTCTCCCTGATATTTAGAAATTTCATTTTCAAGCAATGCGATTTTCGCGTCTTTATTTTCTATAAGCTCCTGGTTCTTCACATACAGATCTTCTAAAATGCCACTTCTCACCTGCGTAGAAAGTTCATCCAGGCTACCTGACGGATCTGAGCCCTGATGCACAATTAAACGCGATTCCTTTAAAGCATCAACTCCATTGAGCTGTTTCTCCCAGGTTGCAATGGTAGCTTTGGGTACCAAATTTCCAATAAGATAAATTTCTATGCTCTTGTCATTATAATCGTAAGTTGACTTAATAGTTTCAGTACCACTATAAGTTACAATATTACTCACAAAATCTTTTGCTTTCGTTTCGAATAATTGCTCCTGAAGCAAAAATACAAATAAGATCACACTGGGAATCATCACGATAACGGCAATGGTAGAAGCGATTTGCGCAATTCTTCTTCGTTTCTTACTGTTTACATACTTCACAAGTGGAAAACCCAAAACTTTAGTAACCACAAAAGTAGAAAGTGCAATAAACACCGCGTTAATTGAAAATAGGTATAGTGCTCCCCCGGCGTAAGACCAATTCCCTACGGCCAGGCCATAACCAACAGTACACAAAGGCGGCATAAGCGCTGTGGCTATGGCCACCCCCAGTATTACACTGGCGATAGTGCCTTTCTTCGTCTTAGCTATAATAAGTGCCAGGCCGCCAAAAATAGCAACCAGCACATCCAATATAGTAGGATAAGTTCTGGCCAGCAATTCGGGGGTTTCCTCTTTTACGGGAGATATCAAAAAATAGATATATGCGGTTAATACACTTAAGCCTACCATTAAGCCCAGATTGATAAAAGATTTTCTGAGAGTGAGTACGTCGTTTATTGCAATCGACATTCCTACCCCAACAATTGGCCCCATTAGTGGAGAAATAAGCATAGCGCCTATCACCACCGCGGTACTACTAATATTTAATCCTACAGAAGCCACAAAAATAGAGAAGATGAGAATCCAGGCATTATGTCCCTTAAAAGAGATATCCTTCTTTACCGCTTCAATCGTAGATTCCCTATCGGTATCGTGGCGAATTTCGAGTAACTCTTTAACTAAAATCTTTATACTCTCCCAAATACCCTTTGCGTTACTACCCAGGTTTTCCGATTCCTTTTGAGAATTAAGCGGTGGATTATTGTTAGGTTTTTGATAATTATCCATAATTTTTTCAACCTAGCTCTTCCCCAAATCTATCAATCACTTCTTCTCGAATTTTTTTCACCTTCTGAATATTATCTTTTGGGGTAATTAATAAAACATCCTCGTTATCAACAACAAGATAATCTTTAAGGCCTTCTAAAACAACAATTTTAGCATTTGCAGTCCTAACGATGTTTCCAGAAGCTTCCATAGGATAAAAACGAGCGTTTACTATGGTGTTTCCATTTTCGTCCTGCGGCAGTTCATCTTCCAGGGATTTCCAGGTACCTAAATCGTTCCATTTAAATTTCGCCGGAATCACATACACACTATCAGATTTCTCCATAATAGCATAATCAATAGAAACCTTTTGCGCTTTATAATAGTTATCTTCCAGAAATTTTTTTTCTTCTGAAGTATTAAAAGCCGCTTCCCCTTTTTCAAAAAGTCGGGCCATTTCTGGCTGAAATTGCTTAAAACTTTCTATGATAAAAGCGGCACTCCAAATAAAAATCCCCGCGTTCCAAACATAATTTCCTTCTTCTATAAACCTTTCTGCCAATTTAAAGGAAGGCTTTTCAGTAAATTTTAAAACGGGTTTCGCGTCTGCTCCTTCATCTCTCTCATATTGAATATAACCATAACCGGTATTGGGGAACGTAGGCTCAATACCAAGCGTAATTAATTTATCTTCGGAAGCCACAATATCGAAAGCTTCTTCAATATTATGTTGAAAATCTTTTTCTCCCTGAATCCAATGATCGCTGGGAGCTACAATAATTAAAGCGTCTTTATTCTTTTTTCTAATCTTTAAGGCACCAAGCAAAATACTGGGAGCTGTATTGCGCATTTCTGGCTCCAGCACAATTTGATCGTCTTTTACCTTTGGCAATTGTTCTTTTACCTTTTCTTTATAATCCTTATGAGTAAGAATTATAATATTTTCTACCGGCATCAATTTCGCCAGGCGTTTAAAGGTAGTTTGAATAAGGGTTTCTCCCGCCCCCAGAATATCCTGAAATTGTTTGGGATATACAGTTGTACTTACTGGCCAAAATCTGGAACCTATTCCCCCAGCCATTAAAATTGCGTAATGATTGCTATTTTCCATAAGAAAAAATTAATTTTTAAGCAGCTCCACTTCTGCGTTGGGTTGAAACAAATAAAGTTTACCGGTGTCCATCTCCAAACATTCGTAGCGTTTTATTCTCCGCTCCCCTTTTTTAAAGGTTTTACCGTTATAAATTCTAAAAACCGAGCCCAATGGAATTTCAAAAATATAGTTTTTATCATTTTCCGGGTCAAAACTTTTTAGTGCTACAGATAATTTTGCATCGGTGTCACTACTAGCCTTCGGATTTCTAAAATGTTGTGCTATTACCGGCAGCAAACCCACCGGAAAAATCTCTGGTCGAATAAAGGGCAACATTAAATTCCTAAAAGTAATTTTCCATTCCCTACCGTGTGGTTTTATTTGTCTGCCAAATTTTTCAAAAGCCAACAAATGGGCTATTTCGTGAACCAGGGTAATTAAAAACCGATATTTATTCAAATTGGCATTAACGGTAATTTGCTGCGCACCATTTGGCATCCTGCGATAATCCCCGTGCCTTGTTTTGCGCTCATTTACTATTTTTAAATGTACATTATTTTCTTTAATTAAAGCAAAAACAGCTGCCACAGAACGTTCCGGAAGATATCTCTCAAGAATATTTCTCATTGGCTACGGGGTACTATTGGAAACCTGAAGCAACTTTCCATTATAATATTTATTGCCGTTTAAACTGAAATCTACAATATAATTGGCCATATCTTTTGCAGACAGCGGAGCCTCTAACCCGGGAAAAGCTTCTTCCAGCATTTCGGTTTGCACGGCTCCCAAAGCCAGGACATTAAAGGCAGGACCTTTTTCCTTGTATTCTTCGGCCAAAAGTTCGGTTAACGTAATCACGGCAGCTTTACTCGAACTATAAGCTGAAAGACCCGGGAATTTTACACTTCCCTGCACCCCACCCATGGTGCTTATGTTTACCACGTGNGATTCCTTTTTCATAAAAGGCAATAATTTTTGGGTAAGGGCAACAACCCCAAATACATTGGTACTGTATATTTTCTGAAATTCTTCTGCAGTAATTTCTTCGAAAGGTTTATTAATTAGAGCACCGGCATTATTGATTAAGATATCCACCTGCTTCCATTCAGCTGAAATATATTTTGAAACCGCCTCTAAATCTTCTTCTTCAGAAAGGTCACAAGAAAGGGTATCTACATTTTTCAACTTTAAAGCTGAAACCGGTTTTTCGTTTCTGGAAAGGGCCAGTACTTTATGTCCTTTTTCGGCAAAAAGCTTTACCATTTCGAAACCCATTCCGCGGCTGGTGCCTGTAATGACAATATGTTTCATTAATCGTTTAATTTTATTTCTTTTTCTGGCGTGTTGGCCATTGTATAAATTCCGGGAATCACACTCTTTATTACGTTTACCATATGTGCCATATCCAGTTTTTCGGCTTCATCTGCTACGTGGTGATAATAGTTGTAGTTGGTAAAATCGAAAGTAGAAATGGTTTGTGCCGGCACTTGGAATTCTTCAAAAAACGGATAATTATCACTCCTTTTAAAAAGGTTGTATTCTTTTGCCTGAGGTAAAAATCCCAGTATTTGCTCCCCGGAATATTCATTGAATTTTTCAGCAAAATTAGAATTTTCGAAACCTGTAAGATACCCAATATAATCCTTATTTGCCATAGGCACGCCTATCATTTCAAAATTAAACATAGCATAAAGGTCCATTTTTTCTTGCTTTAGGCGTTCAGCAAGTTTTTTAGCGCCTACCAATCCCTGTTCTTCCGCAGAAAAGAGCACGAACAAGATGCTGCGTTTATTATCGTCTATTTTTGCAAATTTCTTCGCCATTTCCACAACTGCTACCGTTCCTGCGGCATTGTCGTTAGCTCCATTAGCAATAGAGTCGCCCTCTATAGGTTTTTGAATCCCTATATGGTCGTAATGGGCACCCAATACAATAAATTCATCTTTTAATTTAGGGTCATTTCCCGGTAGCATCCCCACAATGTTAAATCCGTTTACACCTTGTGTTTCGAACTGGTGACGATAGGTATCAAAATAAGGTTTGAGTCCATTTTTCTCAAATGTACTTTCAATTCTTTGGGCTGCTTTTTCTATCCCTTCGTTGCCGGTTTTTCTACCTCTTAATTCGTTGGAAGAGAGATATTTTAGCAAATCTTCTACCTCGTTTTTATTAATACCAAGGTTTAAGTTTGATTTTTTCTCTCCAGGCTTCTCATCTTTTGAGACAGCATTTGTTTTTTGTGTACTTCCGCAAGAAATAAATAGGGAAAACGCAAAAAGGAAACATAGTTTAGTGGTCAATTTTCTCATACTGCTAAAGATAAAAAAATCCCGCAAAAGCGCGGGATTTTTAATGATTGTTATCGTAATCTATAATTTAGTGTTTGTTCATAAAAGTTGAGCGTCTAAGCTAGAAAGTTCGAGAACAAGGCTTGTGAAATTTTGAAAATTAAGGAACTTACTGATGTAAATGCCTGCCCTGAGTATAGTCGAAGGGACTATTTTCAAAATGTCAAAATGAGCGTAACGCAGTTATCAAACTTTATAGACGGACACTAAGCTAACATGGTCACCGGATTCTCCATATAAGTCTTAAGCGTCTTTAAGAAAGCCGCTCCGGTTGCGCCATCTACAGTTCTGTGATCACAAGCCAGGGTTAACTTCATAGTATTTCCAACTACAATTTGCCCATTTTTAACCACCGGTTTCTCTACAATAGTTCCTACAGAGAGGATAGCAGAGTTTGGCTGATTAATAATGCTTGTAAATTCTACAATTCCAAACATTCCCAGGTTAGACACGGTAAAAGTGCTGCCTTCCATCTCCTGTGGTTGCAGTTTTTTATTCCTTGCTTTCCCTGCAACATCTTTTACGTTCCCTCCAATTTGGGTCATAGACATTTGATCGGCAAATTTCAATACCGGCACTACCAGGCCTTCTTCTACAGCTACGGCAACGCCCATATGGATATGTTTGGCAATTTTCATGCTTTCCCCCGTCCATTGGCTATTTACCTGCGGATGCTTGCGCAAGGCCATCGCGCTAGCTTTTATCACCATATCATTAAAGGAAACCTTCACATCTGGCATCTCATTAATCTGCTTACGGGAAGCCATCGCGTTTTCCATATCTACCTCTATAGTTAAATAGTAGTGAGGCGCGTTAAACTTAGATTCCCCAAGTCTTTTCGCTATGGTTTTACGCATTTGAGAATTTTTAATCTCCTCAAAGCTTTCTTCTCCAGCGGGAACATAAGTTTGCGGTGCTGCAGGAGCGGCGGTTTCTTTAGAAGCTTGTGCTGCAGGTTTTTCTGAAGGTTTAAAATCTTCAATATCCTTTTTCACGATTCGTCCGTTGTTGCCACTTCCTTTAACTTCTGAAAGATTTATGCCTTTATCTTTAGCCATTTTTTTGGCCAAAGGAGAAACAAAAATCCTTCCGCCATCTTTGGAAGATTCAGAAGATTTACTTTCTTCTTTATTTTGAGAGGTATCTTCCTTTTTATCTTCTTTCTTATCGGCTGTTTCATCTGAAGAAGATTTCTTCTCAGCCTTAGATTTTCCCTTTGCAGAAACATTGGAAACATCGGTACCTTTAGGCCCAATAATTGCCAAAAGACTATCTACCTTTGCAGTTTCGCCTTCTTCCAGCCCTATTTTCAACAAAGTACCTTCGTAGAAAGACTCAAATTCCATAGTCGCCTTATCGGTTTCGATTTCGGCCAGGATATCACCTTCCTCTACTTTATCACCTTCTTTCTTCAACCAGGAAACTACTGTTCCCGCTTCCATAGTATCACTAAGACGCGGCATGGTAACTACTTCTACGCCTTCTGGGATTTCACCATCACTTGTATCTTCATCTTTATCCTCGTCTTTCTGTGACTCTTCTTCATCTTCCTTCTCGGCATCATTCCCAGCTTTCAGTAAATCTGAAATATCTTCACCTTCTTCTCCTACAATAGCAAGCAAAGTATCTACAGGTGCCGCTTCTCCTTCTTCAATGCCAATATGCAATAGGGTTCCCTCATAAAAAGATTCGAACTCCATAGTTGCTTTATCGGTTTCAATTTCGGCAAGGATATCTCCTTCTTCTACTTTATCACCTTTTTGTTTTAACCACTTCGCAACCACACCTTCTTCCATGGTGTCGCTCAAACGTGGCATATTGATTACTTCTGCCATAATTTACTGAGGTTTATGTGCTAAAAACGGATAATCTTTTTGTTCGTAAACAACATCGTACATTATGTTCTTTTCTGGGTAATCTGATTCTTCGGCAAATTTCTCACACTCAGAAACCTTGTCTTTCACACGTTGTTTAATTTCTTTTATTTCATCTTCTGAAGCATACTTTTTATCCTGAATTACCTTTAACACTTTAAAGATGGGATCTAATTCCTGATATTCTGCAACTTCTTCTTTTGTCCTGTATTTTTGAGCATCACTCATAGAGTGCCCTCTATAACGGTAAGTCTTCAGTTCTAAAAACGTTGGTCCGTCACCTTTTCTGGCTCTTTTTATGGCCTCGTCCAATGCTTCGGCAACTTTGGTAGGATCCATAGCATCTACTTGACCACAGGGCATTTCGTAGCCATTACCAAGCTTCCAAATATCTGTACTCTTAGAAGTTCTGGCCACCGATGTTCCCATAGCATAGCCGTTGTTCTCTACACAAAACACCACCGGCAAGTTCCAATTTACCGCCATATTTAAAGTTTCGTGCAGTGAACCCTGTCTTGTAGCCCCATCTCCAAGAAAAGTAAGTGTTACCGCATCCCTTTTAAAATATTTGTCGGCAAAAGCCAATCCGGCTCCAAGAGGAATTTGCCCCCCTACAATACCGTGACCGCCGTAAAAGTTATGCTCTTTAGAAAAGATATGCATAGAACCGCCCAGACCTTGCGAAGTACCTGTACTTTTACCGTAAAGCTCTGCCATAACCCGTTTAGGATCTACTCCCAGCCCAATTGGTTGCACGTGGTTACGATAGGCCGTAATCATCTTATCCTTTTCCAGGTCCATCACATGAAGGGCGCCCGCCAGGATAGCTTCCTGCCCATTGTATGAATGCAAAAAACCCTTTACTTTCTGCTGAATGTAAACATGCGCAAGTTTGTCCTCAAATTTACGCCAAAACAGCATATCCTCGTACCACTTTAAATATGTGGCTTTTGTAACTTTCTTCATTAACTTATTAATTTTAGACCAGACAAATAGGGTTTGCCAAGTGGAAAACAAAAATACTATTTTAAGTAAGAATGGGAAACAGTTTTTAAGCAAAAAATAACGAAAACGTTATAAGGTGGACTTATCGAAAATTAATGGCAATAAATCTTTAATGGAATTCGCCTTCATTACCTGTCCACTTTCTCCCATAAAATACACAATAATTTCCGATTCCTGTTTTACTTCATATTCTACCAAGGCCTGCCGGCAAGCGCCACACGGCGGCACCGGGGTTTCTACTTTATGCTTCATAGATCTTACGGAAATCGCGATATTTTGCACTTTAGCCTCTGGATATTTCGCGCCTGCATAATAAATAGCGGTACGCTCTGCACATAAACCCGAGGGGTAAGATGCATTTTCCTGATTGCTTCCGGTTATTGTCTCATTATTATCTAAAGCTATCGCCGCCCCAACTTTAAATTGCGAATAAGGTGCATAAGCCTTGTCCCTAGCTTCAAACGCTTTTTCCATTAAAGCCTGAATTGCTTCGGGCAGCTCTTCTAAAGAATCAAAAACCTCAAAATTTGAGGTTATTTTCACTGGTTTCATAAATTTTTATTGGAAAGGAAAGATAAGGGAATCCATTAAAGCTATCAAGCTTCGGCAGGTAATATTTTATTATTTCCGAAGAAAAATTTAATATACAGGATAATTATCCCCAAAATTAAAAGTTAGACCAAATCGCAAAGTACCTTCTAACGGACTTGGGACATTGGAAGTTGAAAATAGGTAAGAAATATCTATTTTCACTTCTTCATACTTGAATCCGGCACCAAAAGAAACAAATCTTCTTGAGCCTTTGGTTTCACTTTCACTAAAATAACCCGCCCTAAAAGCAAAGGCATCCCGGTACATATATTCTGCACCCAACGCCCAGGTTACTTCCCTAAGCTCTTCGCCAAAACCTCCGGGCGCATCGCCCCAAGAAGTGAAAATACCCTCTATAGCACCAATATCATTATATTCGGCTGCGTCTTCAGAATTCATAACCCCATCGCCATTAAAATCTTTTGGCGTTGGTACTAACAATTTATTAAACTCAACATAAGTACCAAGACGGTTTTGAGAGTCGAAAATAAAATCGAAGCCTCCACCTACTTTTAAATTAGTAGGAATAAAATTTTCCTGGCCGGCATCGTCATATTTCATTTTAGGACCAATATTAGAAATATTGGCTCCTGCCCTCCATCTTCCATTGAAGCTTCTAAAAATTAACTGATCACTTTGATAGTAAGCGGCAACATCTACCCCAAAACTGCTTGCGGGTCCAAGATCTTCCTGATCCTGAAGTCCAAGATCTGAGCGCAAATATCTTCCGGCCACGGCCATAGAGATATTTTCACTCAATTTAAGGGAATAAGATAAATCGAAGGTTAGCTCGTTAGGATTTAACAATAAACCAACTTGTTCAAAACTCATTCGGGTCTCTATAGTTCCCAGGCTAAAATACCTTAGGCTCGCTGCGAAAGCGCTACGATCATTAATTTTATTAAAATAATTTATATTTCCCAAAAAGATATCGTTCACTAAATCCCTTAGGTAAGGCGTATAAGAAACCCCTACCCCGTGTTCCCTTAAAGCGAAAGCATATTTCGCGGGATTCCACTGTTGAGAAAAAACATCGGGAGAAGTTGCTACACCTTGATCGCCCATTCCGGCAGATCTAGCGTCGGCAGCGAGAACTAAAAAAGGAACGGCAGTAGTAATCACCCTATCCCTTTCTTGCTGGGCATTCATTTTAAGATGGGATCCCAAAACCAACCCGAGCAATAAAAATGTAATTTTTTTCATCATATTAATTAATGATTAACAAATATATACTAATATTTTTTTTAAGAAAAGAACCTTGGGTTTTAAATACAGATAAGGACATAAATTCCGGTATTATAGCACTAAAAACTAACCAGGCTTAACTGTGATCGACTTCAAAGTCCCATAATTGCGTTAGACTCGTTTTTAAAGACGTTGTTCCAGGGCTTTTTATCCTAGACATGCACCTGAATGGACAAACATCACCTATTTACTTGGTACTCCTTAGAGCTTGTTTAAACTGACTCCTTTCTGATTTCCAATGTTTTGTGAACCGTGGCGTCATCTAAAAATTGGTAAATATCCCGATATTCACCAATTTTTATACTTAGCCAGAACCACAAACTCTTGAAAATCTGTTTACATTCACTTTAAACAAGCTCTTAGGGCAGGTTTAGTATAACCGTAAAATCTGTTAAATATTGTTTCATGATCAAATTGAATAGAATTTTAAGTATTGAAACCTTTCATTAAATAAAAAACATTTAATTTTGCTTTTTCAGAAAATAAAAAAACAATATTTTATTTCAGTATTGTCCGGTTAAAGAGTAAAGACCGCTTCGCTGCAAGAATAAAGAAAAAAGACTAAAACCAACCTACTGAATATCAGCGTTTTTTTAAGTGACAA